>Ga0154800_1006_pt1 | contig 10717 bp, 9 predicted proteins | sample Rifle2008BG16ft_FD_105808 | JGI IMG/M metagenome (GOLD analysis project Ga0154800, IMG submission 105808) | Candidatus Fraserbacteria bacterium RBG_16_55_9 | reverse complement strand
CGATAGGCTGCGCGCTGCTCAATTCGGAATCTGGGCAACTGCTCTCTGCAGGCTCTTGGGCCTATCTTGCCTCCCACTGTGGTCTGTGGGCTCAAGAGAAACTCATCAATGATCGCACCACGGACAAATTCCCCAATATCACACAGAGTGAGACTGCCATAGCCGTCTACGACATCGGCTTTCGACTCCTTGGGGATGAGAGCACAAATGATGGCATAGCGGATCAGGTCGTGATTGCCTGGAATGATGCAGGTGTTAGGTCTGGAGGCATAGGGTACGCCACTTCGAAAACGGCCGGACTACTCTTCACCGATCAGGGCAACATTCTTGATCTGCCAGGAGCCGACAATTGCTGCGACCCGGGCGTCGCAGTGGATAGCTTCGGCATATACTACCTGGGTCTGGTTGCGTTCCGACCTGATCTGACTACCACTATAGGTGTGGCGAGAATGCTTCCTGTCTCCTTCCCAACCTTCGGTGTCCCAGTTGAAATTCCGGGTATCATTGAGGGAGATCGGCCCCATATTGTTGCTAATCCCTTCAATGGGGGAAGGGCCTGGGTCTGCTTCACTGAATTCGGAGTCAGAGATGGTGATGCTCAAATTATGCTTTCGTTCACGAAGGACGCAGGCGTAAGCTGGTTCCAGCCATTCATCGTTGGAGGAACAGGGAGGGAGCAAGTCTGCAGGATGGCTGTCGGGCCGAAGAAAGATGAGTTCGGTCGCGCCGACGTCTATATCACGTGGGAGAACTTCTTACTTACTGGTGCTCGTACCTTCTCTATCCGCAGGTGCGCTTTCCCTTGCGAGGGGCCGGCAGACTTGGGTCCTGTCGTGCAGGTTCCTTTCGCATCGTCTGGCACCGGGCAAGTGGCAGACTGTCCAGACAGTGACCTGGCTAATGATCCAGATACGAGGAACGTGATGAACGGCTTCATCAGAACTTTCGAGAACCCCACAGTCGCGGTAGACCGAAGTGGTGGAACTTTCAACGGTCGCGTCTATCTCGTTTGGAGCCACGCCATCATTGCTCCAGGCGTTATTGAAGAAGGGGATATCTATTTCATGGCCTTTAACGAGGATCTGAGCCAGAAGATCCTCCCTAAGCAAATCAATGTTGAGGATCTTAATGAAGGCGCAACGGGCCAGTTCATGCCCTTCATCACGGCGACGGGTAAGGGAGTTGTCGCTGTAGCCTGGTATGACCGTCGCAACGATCCGGTGAATGACTTAGATATCGATGTCTACATGGCTAGGTCCTACGATGGAGGAACAACCTTCGAAGCGGACGAGAGAATCACGGACACGTCGTTTGGTATCCCACCCCTCAACCCCAACTTCAATCCCGGGATCGCTAACTGTTACATGGGAGACTACAACGAGGCCACGGCAGACAAGAAGCACGTCTATCTCGCTTGGGGAGGGAACACATTCCTCGCATCAGATGACAGCACGCCGGATCCAGATGTCTTTGGCTGTAAGCAAAAGGTGAGCATGGAGATGGAAGCCAGTGAGCGGCTGAAGGCAATGGCACTGCTCCCCATGGGGATTCTGTTCGTGGGAGCTTGGGTAGCGCCTCGCAGGCGGCGGTGGGCATGGATCATGCTGCTGCTGTTCGCTGCGGCGTTCATGAGTGCGGGTTGCGGTATTGTCCCGGACATACTGTGTTGAGTGTGGGGGAGCTGCTGCACATTGCTGGTTTAGCCAAACTCCTTGAGCACCTTAGGCATGATTCTTAGAAGATCTCTTGGGAGCATGGCTCGCTCACCCAGTTCGGGTTTTAAGCGATCGGCTAGTAAGCCATGTAGATAAACACCTGCAGGTGCAGCCTCTTCTGGAGGCATACCTTGAGCGATCAGGCCCGCAATCAGGCCGGTGAGCACATCACCGCTGCCGCCGGTCGCCAGGCCCGAATTCCCGGTTGAGTTGATGGAAATTTCTCCGGAGGGACGCGCTGTCACTGTAGGAATGCCTTTGAGCACCAATATCACACCCAAATCACGAGCCGTCTTTCGAGCAATCCCCACTCGGTCAGACTCGATGGTGGAAATCTCTTGGTCGATCAGTCGTGATAGCTCACCCGGATGCGGAGTCAGGATGGCTGAAGCTTGTAGCTTCTTGACGATCTTGCGCCCTTGGGGTGTAGCCAAAGCGTTCAGACCGTCCGCATCGATCACCATGGGAACCTTGACCTGCGGCAGGAGCTTGTGAAGAAGCTTCACAACAGAGGGTTTGCGCGAGAGCCCCGGCCCGATGGCCAAGACGTCCATCCCCGGTTCCTTCATGAGGCGTTCGATGATCTCTAGAGCTTCTTCTGAGAGTGCCCCACCGGTTTCGGGTAGCGGGAATTTTACGGCCTCAAGCAGACGGCGCTCGATGATCGGGCTCAAGCTCTCTGGATACCCCATATAAAGCAGACCTGCTCCACAGCGGAGTGCTGCCTCGGCGGCCATGACCGCTGCACCGGAAAGCCCGCGCGATCCGGCGATGAGAAGAACACGCCCGTAATCGCCTTTGTGGCTGTACGCTTTTCTCTGAGGCAACCGAGCGCGCACATATTCATCATCAACCCACTCTATGCCGCTTTCGAAGGATGCTTTCAGTGTTGCGGGGTAGCCGATTGGAGTCGCAACGATCTCGCCCGCATAGCCTCGACCGGGATAGAGCAGAAGTCCCAATTTGGGGTACTCGAGTGTGACGGTAAGATCCGCTTCCACGGCGATGTTGCCCACGTGGCCCGTATCGGCATCTACGCCGGAAGGCAGATCGGCAGCCACAACAAACGCATCACACTGGTTGATCTGCTCGATGATGGGCTGCAAAAGCTCGCGAACAGGGCCTTTGACCCCAATTCCCAAAAGTGCATCAATGACAATATCTGCGCGTTGGAGCGATGCCTTCAGAGTAGAGAGTGCCCTTTGCTGCATCAGATATTGAATCTTGCATTCAGCGCGCTTGAGGATCTCAGCTTGAGTTTGCGTCTCCGGCGAGAGTTGATCAGGAGAGCCGGCGATGAATACTTCTACAGTCACACCCATGCTCATGAGATGTCTGGCTACGCATAAACCGTCCCCGCCGTTGTTCCCCTTACCCGCGATGATCAGAATACGGCAGTCGCTAAGATTCTCGATACGATCGTGAAGCACTTGCGAGATGCCGCGTCCGGCGTTTTCCATCAAGATTAGGCTGGGAATGGCGTACTTCTGGATCGCTTGGGTGTCAAAATCCTTCATCTGCTGACCCGTGAGGATCTTCATTCCTCTAGCATTCTATCAGCGAGAGAACCTCGCAGACGATCTGCTCCGTCACCTTCTCTGTCGTGTCAATCCAATGAGTTTCTGGATCACGCTTAAAGTAGACCATCTGCCGTCGTGCGTGATCGCGGGTGCGCTTCTTGATCAACGCGATGGCTTCTTCCACTGTGGGAATCTTGCCTTCCAAATGCTCGAACATCTCTCGATACCCGTTGGACTTGTACGCCTGCGAGCCAGCAGGCACCCGATCTTGGAGATCTCGGGCTTCTTCCAGTAGTCCTCGGGTGATCATCTCATCCACTCGTTGATCAATTCGCTTGTGGAGCAGTGTGCGCTCGCAACGGAGACCAATCTTTAGGAATGCATAGGGAGTCTTTAGGGAAGCAGCATGCTGGAGCTCGGTGATCGGCCTTCCCGTGAGCTCATAGACCTCAAGGGCCCGCACGATCCGTTGAGGATCATGGGGGTGAATTCTCTTCGCGGCTTGAGGATCAACTCGTTGAAGTTTTTCGTACAGTTCTTCGAGTGGGCTATCTCGCAGTCGGCGGCGTAGCTCTGGGTCAGCCGCGGGACCCTCGAAGAGTTTTCCGACCAATGCCTCGACGTAAAGGGTGCTTCCCCCGACCACAATCGCTCGGCCACCCCGATGGCGAATCTCTTCGAGTATGTGCATCGCATCGCGACGGAAGCCCATGACATTGTAGAGTTCATGCGGATCTTTTGTGTCGATCAAATGATGGGGTGCGTGCGCGTGCCATTCCGGAGGGGGTTTGTCGGTTCCAATATCCATGCCTCGGTAAATTGATCGAGCGTCGGCGGAGAGGATCTCCGCTCCCTTTAAGCGCAAAGCCAACTCATACGCCACTCGGGATTTCCCTACGCCGGTGGGACCCAGGATTAGAGGAATTGGATCGTCAGATCTCACTACACATCTTCACTGAGGAGCAGCTGGCGGAACCGCTTGAGCTCTTCCTTACGCGTGGGGTGCTTGAGCTTGTCGAGCGCTTTGATCTCGATCTGGCGCACCCGCTCGCGTGTGATGTTGAATTCTCCCGCGACTTCTTTGAGCGTCCGGGGATGGCCGTCTTTGATTCCGTATCGCAAGACCAAGATCTCCTTCTCGCGCTCGCTCAGTTGATTGAGCGCGCGATCCAACTCCTCACTCATGAATTGCTTGTACGCCTCTTTGGTGGGAGAAGGTGCGTGCTCATCCGGGATGAGATCGCCCAGTGAATCCTCCTCATCCTCGCCGATGGGCCGCTCCAGAGAGCTGGTATACTGCGAGACGTTCTCCACGCGCTTGACCTTCTCGACGGGCATCCCCAATTGCTGAGCGAGAGTCTCTTGATCGGGAACGGCTCCGGTCTCTTGCAGGTGTTCCTTCTTGACGCGGTGGAGTTCTCTGACGGTCTCGATCATGTGGACCGGAATGCGGATGGTGCGCGCCTGATCGGCGATGGCGCGAGTGATGGCTTGACGAATCCACCAGGTCGCATAGGTGGAGAACTTGTAGCCCTTGGTGTAATCGAACTTCTCGACGGCCCTCATGAGACCGAGGTTGCCCTCTTGGATGAGATCCAAGAAGGATAGCCCTCGGCCCAGATATTTCTTGGCGATCGAGACGACCAACCGCAGGTTGGCGTTGATCAACGTACAGCGGGCTGCTGGGTTGCCCTGAGCAATCTCTTTGGCTAGCTCCACCTCTTGTTCGCGGCTAAGAAGCGGGATCTTCCCGATCTCCTGCAAGTACATCTTGACGGGATCGCTGGTTGAGGTGGTGAGGTCGTCTTCTTCCTCTTCTTCAGCTAATAACGTCTCCTCGTCTAGTTCTTCTTCGAGATCTTCCTCGGAGAACTCGGGGATGTCGTAGAATTGACCATCCAATTGACCGTCCAAGCCTAAGTTTTGGTCTTCCGGAATGAATTCTGCCCCGCCCCTCTGCTCACTCATCTCTTCTCCCGCCTCCTTTGGCTACGCTAGCCCCCCACCCCAATTGCCGAAGGAGTTGGCGGCGTTCCTTAAAGAGTTCTTGTTGCTCTTGCTGCAATGGTTGAATTGTCGCATTGTCGTGACGCCTCTGCGACTCTTTGATCTCGCGCTCCAGTGCGTTCAAGCGACGTTCCACGCTCATCAAGCGAAGTTGCCCGAGGAGTTGAGCGATAGCCCTCTCACTGTCCGCATCGCGGCGCTCGCTTACGGCAAGTTCACGCAGCTCCTCCTGATCTTCCGAGTCGAGCCGCGAGAGCCACTCGTTGAGAAGGTGCTGGCCTCGAGTGCCTGCGATTCGATCGGGCGGAGCTGCCTCCTCCCGATAGAGCGAGAAGAGGGTCTCCATAGCCCGTGAGAATCTCTGGAAATCCTCGGGTTTAAGTTCGCGCGTCGCCCGTTCGATGGGGTACTCCCCCTGGAGCATGAGGTACATCAAATGCTCTTCCACCCCCCAACTTTGTTTATCCGGGGCACCGCTGCCAATTATAACGCTCGCCTCACGTCCTTTCACCCCCAAGAGGTCTTCCATGGGGATATCTAGGCTCCCGGAGATCTCCTTCAGGACTTGAGCACGAAGCGCGGGGCTTTCTAAATCTTGAAGAAATGCCCGCGCTGACGTGAGAATCTGCTCTTGTCCCCTGAGGCTACGCGCGTCATTCTCCTCCAGCAACGCTTGGATGTAAAACTCGGGGAAAGGCACCGCTTGGCGCAAGAGGTTTTGAAATGCTTCTTGTCCCTCTCGACGTAGCAGTTCGTCTGGATCTTCTCCGGTGGGCAAAAGAACGATAGAAACTTCGAGACCGGTGCTGAGGAGTTGCTTCATCCCGCGCAGCGTTGCGGAGCGACCGGCCACATCTCGGTCGTAGGCGATGAGCACGCGTGAGACGAAACGCTTGAGCAATCGGGCTTGCTCTTCTGTGAAAGCCGTACCCATGCTGGCTACGGCGTGGGCGAACCCATGCTGGTGGCTCATGATGACGTCCATGTAGCCTTCAACGAGAAGGGCTTCTCCATGTGTTGTGAAGGCCGAGCGTGCCCAGGGTAGCCCATAGAGGAGTCGACTCTTCTCGAAGAGTGGCGTGTTTTTCGTATTGAGATATTTGGGTTCTTCGTTGCTCAGCGTGCGCCCCGCAAACCCAGCAACCTCGCCTTGGCTGGACAAGACTGGGAAGATCACTCGGTCCCGAAAAAAACTCCAGCGACCCCGTTCTCCTTCCATCACTACGCCCGAACGACTCAACTGCTCTTCTTGGCCCTTGAATGCTTTGAGCAAATCCTCGCCTGCAGGTGGAGCGTACCCCAGGCGAAATCGCGAGATGACCTCCGGGGTGAGCCCTCGCTCCAGTAGATATTGCAAAGCCCGCTTTCCCACGGGTTCTTTGAGTCTGCGCTCGTAATGGCGCGCAACTCGTTCCACGAGTTCTCGAAGTTGAACCAAGCTATCAGAGGGCAAGCGCTCACTCTTGAGTGAGATGCCCGCTTGGGCAGCTAAGCGATTGACAGCTTCTGGGAACTCGATTCGCTCGATCTTCATCAGGAACTTGAAGACATCTCCCCCTTCACCGCAGCCGAAACAATGGAAAAGCCCTTTCTCTGGGCTGATGGTGAATGAGGGGGCTTTATCGGGGTGGAAAGGGCAGATCGCCAAGAAATTCTTCCCGCTGGGGCGCACGGTCACATATCGAGAGATCAGAGCAACGATATCCACTCGCGTGCGGATCTCCTCAATCTCGTCGCGCGTGGCCATGGTCATCTCCTCACCCCAGTCCTGCCAAGAACGGATTCGTCCAACGCTCTTGGCTCAAGCTCGTCTCTGGGCCGTGTCCCGGGTAGACGCGCCAATCGCCCTCCAGCTTAACGAGTCTCTCTAGGGATTTCCGCATCTCGATGTCCGAACCGCCTGGGAAATCCGTCCTCCCAATGGAGCCGGCAAACAGGAGGTCTCCGGTGAAGATCACACGTTCACGACGTTCGAGCAGGATCACGCTCCCTGGCGTGTGGCCGGGCGTCTTAAGGACTTCAAATTGTACTTGTCCAACTTCGAGCGTGTCGCCTTCTTGAAGAAGTTGATCGGGCTTGAGGACATCGCCGAGGAGAATTTGAAAGAGTTCGAGATCTTCACGGGGCAGTAGAAGGGGTGCCTTGAGTTGCCCTTTGAGATATTCATCTCCGCCAATGTGATCGGGGTGAGCGTGGGTATTCACGATGTACTTCACGGCCATCCCAGCGACGATTTCTACGATCTTTGGGCTGGGTTCTCCGGGATCGATGATCATCGCTTCTCCCTGAGATTCCACAACATAGCAGTTCGATTGATAATCTGTGAGAATTCGCTTTTCAACCTGCATATTCACTTATCTTCCTGAGCTGATGGGAGCGCGGGCAAGGGTGAGAACATACACGTGTGGATAGCCCGCGGACTGCAGTGCGCGACTGCATTCTGTGGTAGTCGCGCCCGTCGTATAGACGTCGTCGATCAAGAGAATTCGCTCGCATTGAGCCGGACGTAGCGGAGCAAATGCACCTCTCAAATTCTCTAGGCGCTCTTGCCCAGAGAGCTCCACTTGGGGTCGGGTTTCCCGATGCTTCCAGAGCGTGGCGAAGACGGGCTTATCTACCAGTGCTCCCAAGCGCTGAGCTAGAAGCTGTGACTGATTGAATCCGCGAGCCCACAGGCTCCTTCGGCTCATGGGCACGAACGTGATCCCCTCGATGCACTGGAAAAGGCCCTCTTGTTCGAGCGCTTGTGCGAGCAGTGGGGCAAGCTCTCTTGTTAGAGCTGGCTCTTTCTGAAATTTCAGGCGCTGAGTGAGCCGAGCTAGCACGCCCTCGTAGAGGCCGAACGAACGTGCGCACTCAAACGGGACTTTCTCAAAGGCGCAGCGCACACAAAGATCGCGCCCTTCTTCGAGAGGATCTCCACAACGCGCACACCAAGGAGGCATAACTCGCTGGATCTGGGATAGACAGCCTTCACAGACAAAGCGAAGCCCTTTCGAGCAATCCTCCTCCAGAGGGACTTCACAAAGAGGGCAGCGCGGTGGATAGAGCAACGTCAACGTCCCCAAGACGGCTCCGTTCCCCACAGCTTGCAGGGTTTCCCGCACGGACATAGCTTAGATTTCTTTATAGAAGAACGGGCTGAGTGAGCTCAGTCGCTCCGTGTAGTCCCCCGGGCTCAGGAACCAGAGAGTGGCCGCAACGCTCGAGAGGAGAGAATTGCCGTCTTGTGGAGTGAAGCAGAAGCCACGCAGTTCTGTGCCCTCTTGGCTGAGGTGGAGCGAGGGCAACGCCACTACGGTGTTGCTCAGAATGCGCCCATAGTACCCGTGGTCGCGGCCGAAGGAGAAGATGAGGTTCGCGCTGTGCTTATGGGTGACGGCGATGCGTGGGTTCTCTTCCAAGCGTTGTCGGATCTTCTCCAGAGTCGTCGGGCGCTTGAGCTGAAGATCAAACCAGATCGTGTGCATATATTGCGTGTTGAGGACAATTGCGGAAGAGAAGAGGTTGAGATCTAGCTCTAGCGTCTGAAAGAGATGGAACGCGTCGCGAGCGTGGTGTGTGCCGAAGCGCTCGTCCCCATGATCTCCCACTTCCGGAGAAGAGACGGATTCGCTTTCCTGGCTGATGTCACTATCCCGGCGCATGCACACAAACCGTCCGGCTTTTAAGTTATCGCGTCCCTCAGCAAGCGCCAGTGTGTGAACCAGCACAGCCAGATTGTGGGTGTTGCAACTGACGACTTGAATGTATTTGTCTTTCCCATGGGCAAGCGCCTCGTCGTTGACTCCATGCACGTACATCTTGCCGAAGCCAAACTCGCTCCCCTGAGCGATGAATCCAAGAGCGCTCTTCTCAAATTTCTCGTACAGTTCTTTCTTGTTCTTCCTGCCCGTGCCTTTGGGTGTGCAGTCGATGACCACGGCGGCTCGTTCGAGCGCTTCCAATTTCGAATACGTGGGGAGTATCCCCAACTGTTTGAACTGGCCTACTTTCTCTTCGTCGACGGCGAGCTTGGCCCCCTTTTGAACGAGTTGGTTGATCCGAGGGCGATCCTCCAAACGCGGACTGTTCTTATGAAAGATGATCTCGTCAATGCCGGCTTGCTCTCTCATCACCGAGAGAAGCCCGATCAAGGGTTCCCCAATAGTCCCTGTTCCGACGACGAGTACGCTTCTCTGCTTTGCCATGGCTACCCCCTTCTCTAGTCCACCATACTGAGAAAATACTCGTGAATGCGAGTATCGTTCGTCAGTTCCGGGTGGAAGCTACTGACTAGCACATGCCCTTGGCGTGCGAGCACGGGCGCCCCCTCGTGTTCGGCGAGCGCTTCTACGCTGGAGCTACGTCTTATGATCTTTGGAGCGCGGATGAAGACGGCATGAAATGCCCCGATGTTCTTGATTTGAAGATCGGCTTCGAAGCTATCCACCTGGCGACCATAGGCATTGCGGGATACAGCAATGTCGATCAGGCCCAGGCCCCTGAGTTTGCTGTCCACGATCTCTTGAGCGAGAAGAATCATCCCGGCACAAGTTCCATAGAGAGGCATTCCTTTGCGGTGGCGTTCTTTGATGGCTTGATCTAGCCCGTCTTGGGCCATGAGGTGAACCATGGTTGTGCTCTCCCCACCGGGGAGGATGAGTGCATTGACCTCTGCCAGGTCTTTTGTCGTGCGCACGTCACGTGCCTCGACGTCCAGTCTCTTCAGAACCTGAAGATGCTCGCGGAAGTCCCCTTGGAGCCCCAGTACGCCGACCTTCATTTTTTTCAGTGTCCGCGTGTCTGGAGCATCTCTTCGGGCTTGAGGAGTCCGATTTCGAGACCCTTCATTGGCTCGCCCAATCCGGCGGAGATCTCGGCGAGTTTCGCCGGATCGGTGAAGTATGTCACGGCGAGCACGATCGCGCGCGCCCGCTTCTTTGGATCGCTGGACTTAAAGATGCCGGAACCTACGAATACGCCATCGCAGCCGAGTTGCATCATGAGAGCGGCATCGGCGGGAGTGGCGAGTCCTCCAGCCGCGAAGTTGACGACGGGCAGTTTTCCGGCTGCTTTGATGAGCTTTAGAATCTCTAGAGGTGCGCCCCACTCTTTCGAGAGCTTGACGAGTTCATCATCGGGGGAATTCACCACTTGGCGTAGTTGACGATTCATGACACGCATGTGGCGGACGGCCTCGATGACGTTGCCGGTGCCGGCCTCGCCCTTGGTGCGGATCATGGCGGCTCCTTCGGCCATGCGTCGGCACGCTTCCGGCAGATCGCGTGCACCGCAGACGAAGGGCACCTTAAATTGCCACTTGTCAATGTGATTCTCCGGGTCAGCGGGAGTCAAGACTTCACTTTCGTCGATGTAATCGGCCCCGAGAGCCTCCAAAATTTGCGCTTCCACGAAGTGACCGATTCGGCACTTGGCCATCACGGGGATGGTCACTGCCTCCATGATCTCTTTTACTTTGGTTGGGTCAGCCAT
>Ga0154800_1017_pt3 | contig 10734 bp, 11 predicted proteins | sample Rifle2008BG16ft_FD_105808 | JGI IMG/M metagenome (GOLD analysis project Ga0154800, IMG submission 105808) | Candidatus Fraserbacteria bacterium RBG_16_55_9 | reverse complement strand
GAAGAGATGTTCTTGCCCGTAGAAGAGTTACAAGTGGGAGAGCTCGTGATCGTGCGCCCCGGTGATCGCCTGCCCATCGACGGAACGATCCTCTCTGGAGAATCCTCCATAGATCAGGCATCGATTACGGGCGAGTCTCTGCCCATGCACAAACAGCCAGGTGATCCCGTATACGCCAGCACGATCAATCAGCACGGAGCACTCGAAATTCGCGTCACAAAGCCGGCTCAAGAAACACTCTTGGCGAAGATCATTCAGCTGGTTGAACAAGCACAGGGCGCGCGAGCTCCCACCCAACGCTTAATCGATTCTTTTGGGCACTATTACACGATTGGAGTTGTGCTGGGCACACTGCTGGCATTGGCTGTCCCGGTATTGCTCTTGGGACATGCGTTTCAGCCCGCCTTCTACCGCGCCATGACTTTGTTGGTGGTTGCTTCGCCTTGTGCACTCGTCATCTCGATCCCTGCGGCGATCCTCGCGGCGATTGCCAACGGGGCACGCCATGGAGTCCTCTTCAAAGGCGGAGCGCATCTGGAGGCCATGGGGACGATCCGGGTCATCGCGCTCGACAAGACCGGAACACTCACGATCAGCAGACCGCGCGTCACGGACGTCATTCCTACACCAGAAAGCGATCTCAGAGAAGCCGATCTATTGGCTTTGGCCGCCTCCGTCGAACGATATTCGGAGCATCCCCTGGCGAAGGCCATTGTGGAAGCTGCACATGAGCAGGGTCACAAACTGGAAGAAGCTGTCGAATTTCAAGCCATAGTCGGGCGAGGTGTAGAAGCTAATGTCAACGGACGGAAGCTTTGGGTGGGCAATCGAGCGCTTCTCGCTCAATTGGGGCAGAGCTTACCCACGGAGCTGGAACGCCGCGTCGAAGCGCTTGAGGCAGAGGGCAAGACGGCCATGCTGGTCAGCGATGGACAGCCTCTTGGTGCGATCGCCGTAGCCGATACCTTGCGACCGACTGCGCCCGACGTGATCTCGGATCTGAAGAGGCTGGGTATCGAAAAAACCGTCATGATCACCGGTGACAACGAGCGAGCGGCTGCGTCCATCGCGCGCCTGGCAGGCATCGAGGAACATTTTGCGCGGCTCCTCCCGGATGAGAAGGTACAAATCATCAAGGAACTTAAGGGACGCTATGGCCGTGTAGCCTTCGTGGGGGATGGCGTCAACGACGCACCGGCATTGGCCACGGCCACGGTAGGGATTGCCATGGGCGGGGCAGGCACGGATGTCGCCCTCGAAACAGCAGACGTAGTGCTGATGAGCGATGACTTGACGCGCCTCAGCTACGCTGTGCGGCTGAGTCGGCGTGCCGGAAGAGTGATGCGGCAAAACCTTGTGTTTGCGTCGCTGATCATCCTCAGCTTGATCACAGCCACGTTTGTCGTAAGCCTACCCTTGCCGCTGGGCGTCGTTGGGCATGAGGGCAGCACGATCATTGTAGTGCTCAACGGGCTGCGCCTACTTCGCTCGTAAGATGGCTTGTGATACAATAGTCAACGTGATGAAGAGGCGACGAGGTCCAACTCTTCTGCTGCTCTCGGGCGTGATCTTCCTGGCGGTCTTGCCGCTGGTGCCTCTCCTGTTCGCCTCGACCCAAGCCCAATCTGAGGCTCACGTAGACATCCTCACGCTCAATGGCATGATCGCTCCGTTCACCGCTCAGTACGTCATCCGAGGGATCGACGCCGCCGAGGCCGATGGGGCAGAGGCCGTCATCCTGCAGATGGATACGCCCGGCGGACTGATGAATTCGATGGATGACATCATCAAGAGAATTCTAAATAGTCGCGTACCGATCGTTGTCTACATCACGCCTCGCGGGGCTCGGGCGGGGTCCGCCGGAGTCTTCATCACCATGGCAGCCCATGTGGCTGCCATGGCCCCCATCACGAACATCGGAGCGGCCCATCCTGTCGGTGGCGAGGGCGAAACCATTGAGGGAGATCTGCGTGAGAAGATCACCAACGATGCCGTGGCGCACATCCGTGCTCTGGCCGAAGCCCGCGGCCGAAATGCCGACTGGGCTGAGGATGCCGTGCGGAATAGTGTCTCAATCACGGCAGAGCAAGCCCTCTCCCTCCATGTCATCGACTTGATGGCCGATAGCATAGAAGACTTGCTTGCCAAGCTCGACGGTCAGGCGATCAATACGAATTGGGGCAGCCAAACTCTTCACACGAGCGGCGCAACGCAAAACTACATCGAAATGAGCTGGTCGGAGAAATTCCTGCACGTCATTACAGACCCGAACATCGCGTACGTCCTTCTTAGCTTGGGCACAATTGCCTTGATCGCAGAGTTCTATAACCCTGGCGCGATCCTGCCGGGCTTGACGGGCGTGATCTGCTTGGTGCTGGCGTTCACGGCTTTTGGCGTGCTGCAGCCCAACTGGGCAGGGGTCGGACTCATCCTCTTGGCGATCATCTTGTTCCTAGCAGACTTGAAAGTGCAGGGCTACGCGCTCAGTGTGGGCGGCGCGGTCGCCTTCGTGCTTGGCTCCATTCTGCTTTTTAGGCCGCTTACACCCACGCTACCCAGCATGCCGGAGATCTCGGTCAGCCCTTGGCTGATTGCCGTGATGACCGCAAGCTGGATTGGCTTCTTTTTCTTTGCATTGGCAGCCACGGTGCGGGTTCATCGCGGCAAGCTGTCGAGCGGAACGATTGCCCTGGTGGCTGCGGTGGGCATTGCGCAGACGGATCTTAGCCCCAGAGGAATTGTGCTCGTCCACAGCGAAGAGTGGAGTGCAGAGGCCGTAGGAGGCCCGATCCAGAAGGGCGAGGCAGTGAAAGTCATTGAGGTCGTGGAGGGCTTGCAGCTGCGCGTGACCAGAGCACCGTCGGGCTAACTCTACAAGGAGGAAATGGATATGGCAGTAGGAATCGGTTTCATCTGGTTTGCCATCTTAGTCGTGTTGGCCTTGATCGTCTTGTCCATGGCCATCAAGATCGTCCCGGAGTACCAGCGCCTGGTTGTCTTCCGGTTGGGACGAGCTCTCCCGAAAGAAAGTGGTCCGGGGGTCGTGTTTCTGATTCCCATCGTCGATAAGCCTGTCTGGGTAGATCTCCGAGAGCAGTTTCTAGAGATTCCGGCGCAGACATGTATCACGCGCGATAACGCTCCTATCTCCATTGATTTCCTCATCTACTGGAAGGTCGTTGAGCCGGGCTCCAGCGTCATCCATGTCGCGAACTTCGCCGGGGCGTCCATGGGAATCGCGACGACCACACTGCGTGCGGTCATCGGTGACATCATCCTGGACGACGTGCTGGCTAGGCGCGATCACATCAACCAAGTGCTGCGCGGCAAACTAGATGAAGTGACGGCTCGCTGGGGTGTCAAAGTGACCACGGTAGAGATCCGAGAGATCACGCCGCCCACGGCTGTGCAAGATGCCATGAACCGCCAGATGTCGGCCGAGCGCAGCCGCCGCGCGCTCGTGACGGAAGCCGACGGTAAGAAGCAGGCCGCGATCACCATTGCCGAGGGTGACAAACAGGCCGCGATTCTTAAGGCCGAGGGACTAAGACAGGCGACGATCTTGACTGCCGAAGGCGATCGCCAAGCTGCCGTCTTGCGCGCCGAGGGTTTTTCGCTTGCGCTCGACAGGATCTATCAGGTCGCACAGACGGTCGATGCCAAGACCTTGAGCTTGCAATATCTGGAAGCTCTGAAAGCGCTGGGAAACAGCCCGGCGACGAAGTTCATCTTCCCGCTGGAATTTGCCAATTTCCTGAAGCCGCTCACCGATTATGCCGCGAAGGCCATGGGGGGGAAAGAGGGCGCTTAGAAACGCGGGCATATAACACTCGTCACCCGATCAAACCCTAAGATTCAGTTGATCCTGTAACCCAGGTTCACTGACGGATTGTCGTTTCTACTTATCATGAAGGGTTCAAGCATATCCCAAGCAACGAGGAGGAGTTAACCGTATGAAGAAGTCGTACATCGCAGCCGTGGGGATCGGGTTGATGCTTGCCCTCGTCTTAACTGTCCTTCCTAGCATCGCCGGTGCAGAGCAGAACGAGATTGCCAAGGCCAATGCCGAGATCCAGAAGATCTCGGGCCAGTGTGTCTCCGCGCTTCACAGAGCAGAGAGCGCAAGTCAAATGGATAGTATCGCCCAGCGGTGTGATGTAGCTGTCTTCCAGGTCCTTGCGGATTTGGAGGCTACGCTGGGCCACAGTGTGGAGTATGCAGACTCGCAAACGTGCGTCACCAACAACAAGGTCGGCTATACCGCCTGCTTCGATCCCATCCACATCGGCGGCTCAGGGGGATAGTCGGCGACCAGATGGATGCTCATGAAGCGTACAGATGAGCCAGCGCTTTATCTTTAAACACGACGAAGTGCTCGAGCGGGTCTCCAAAGGAAGAGCGGAGACCCGCCTGCTCGCCCGAGCTGATCGGGTTGAAATCATCAAACAATATGTTCCTCAGGGGTCGACCTTCTACCTAGACTCCGCCGAGGAATGGCAGGGCTTCGAGTTCATCTACCTGCTGGAGGGCAGACTCAAGTATCTCGGGTCAGAGCCGCATACGGTTCTTGAACCCGGTGATTACATCGCCCGCCAAGAGATCGAAGAGCGATCGTGGTTTCGAGCCGAATCCGATGCGACCTTGCTCTACATGTCTTCCCAGCCCGCGTTCAATATCATGCAAGCAGAGATTCAAGAATTTCTCCAGCTGGCGGAAAAGGTTGAACGAGACGAATACACCGACGGCCACTGCCGACGGCTAGAAAAGATGGCTCGGCTGATCGGAGAGCGGCTCGAATTATCCGCGTTGCAACTCTATAACTTGAGCTATGCAGCTTTCTACCATGACGTGGGCAAGGCGAAGGTCCCTATTGAAATCCTGCAAAAACCTAGCCCACTCACGACCGAGGAGTGGGAACAGGTAAGGAAGCATACGATCTGGGGACGCGAGATGCTCGAGACGAAGGATTTTCTAAAGGAAGTAGCACATATCGTGGGGCAGACCCACGAGCGCGTCGATGGCAAGGGCTATCCTCTAGGGCTAAAGCGTGATGAGATCTCCATAGAAGCCCGGATCATCGCGGTCGTGGATACGTATGATGCCATCACCACGGATCGACCCTACCGCAATGCCCTCACGAAGGAAGAGGCAATTCAGGAACTGAAGAAGAATGCTGGTACCCAACTCGATGAGCGCGTCGTCCATGCATTGATCGAGATCATTCGGAAACGCGATCCCTTTCCTGAAGAACGTAGAGCATGGTTTGATCAGGAGCGAGCGCGTCTTCAGCAGAGGGAGGCCTTCCTACGGATTTCGGAAGGAATCCTTGCGGGCAAGGAGATCCAGCAGACTCTGAACGAAGTGGTCAATGCGATTACACAGCATACTCCCTTTCGGCGAGCGGCTCTTGCACTCTACGATCGACCCATCTCGCCTCGGTCCGCCGAAAAAGTGCAAATCATCCACATAGCATGCGCCGGACTTACTCCCACAGACGAAGAACGGATCAAAGCCCACCCCTTACCACCCAAGGAGCGCAAGAAGGTCTTCCGAGAAGATTTCAGAATCAGTCGTTCCTATTATGTTCCCCACGACCGCTTGCCCTGGGGAGAGCATCCGGGACTCATCAAGAGCAAGGTTCAACCTTCACCCAAGAGCAGTTGGCACCCCGATGACACGCTCTGCATTCCCATGTGGATTGAGGATCGACTCCTGGGGACGATCACTGTGGATGAGCCTGTGGACGGCAGGGTTCCCACCACACAGACGTTGGAGCCCATGGAGATGTTCGCCAACTTGACAGCGATCGCGGTCTCTGAGGCCGAGAATAAGCGCCGACTCCATGAGGCAGTCAACCAACTGAAGGAAGCCTCTTATCGTGACCCTCTCACGAAGATGTACAACCGGCGCTACTTGGATGAGCTAATCAAGAAGGAACAGGCAAGGGCCCGCCGCTCCGGCTTCCCCATTTCGCTCCTCCTGATCGATTTCAACAAGTTCCGAGCGGTAAACGAACGCTACGGTCACTTGGAAGGAGACCGTGTTCTGCGAGAATCCGCTGCATGGATCGAGAAGAATGTGCCGCGGACCAGCACGGTCATCCGCTACGGTGGAGATGAATTCTTAGTCGTCATGCCGAAGGCTTCTCAAGAGCAAGCAGAACAAGTCAGCGAAATCCTCAAGTCCGCCATTGCCCAAAGGGACTTTGGAGTTCACGGCAGGATCTCAATTCGGACAGGGATCTCCAGCTGGGATCCTCACGTTTCCAAGGGCTTCGAAGAGGTCTTCAAGGAAGCAGATAGCTGGCTTTATCAGCGGAAGGCGCCCAAGACCACCCGGCGAAAAGCCAAGCTTAGCGCATCGCCTTGAAGAGGGTAGAGAACGTGGGCGGTGATCTGCTGACTATATTTGGCGAGGTCCTACCTTCGCACTATACTGGAAGCATGGTGGGAACCATGCGCGCGGTGGTAAAAGCAAAATCCAGTTCAGGATTAGAGCTGCGCAGCGTTTCCATTCCTAACGTGGGCCCTCGCGATGTGCTTGTGAAAGTGAGGGCCGCCTCTATTTGTGGGACAGATTTACACATCTACCGCTGGGATCCGTGGGCTCAGGCGCGCATTCGGCCTCCGTTGGTCGTCGGCCATGAGGCCTGCGGCCAGATCGTTGAGGTCGGCCGCGATGTCGCGGAAGTCAGGGTGGGGGACTACATTTCAGCCGAAAGCCACGTGGTCTGCGGCCTCTGCGATATGTGCCGCACGGGGCGAGGCCACCTCTGCCGGAATACGCGCATCTTGGGGATCGACCGCAATGGATGCTTTGCAGAATACGTGGCGATCCCTGTCATCAACGCCTGGCTAAATCCTCCCGATATGCCTCCGGAGATCGCCTCACTTCAGGAGAACTTCGGGAATGCCGTACACACGGCCTTCACCGCTGACGTGCGGGCTAAGAAAGTCCTGGTCACGGGCTGCGGGCCGGTAGGCCTTATGGCGATTGCCGTAGCCAGAGCGATCGGGGCGCGGGCAGTCTATGCCACAGACATCAGCCCATACCGCCTCCAGCTTGCTCTGAAAATGGGAGCCGATGCCACCTTCAACTCCCGTTAGGCGGATGTGGTTCAGGCCATTAGGGAAGCGACAGAAGGCGAAGGCGTCGATGTGCTCTTGGAGATGTCCGGCGCGCCCTCGGCACTCCACGAAGGTTTCCAGCTTCTTAAGCCCGGTGGCGAAGCGGCTCTTCTCGGCCTACCGGGTCGTCCGTTGGAGTTTGACTTCGACAATCTTCTCATTTTCAAGGGGCTGACCGTCTACGGCGTGATCGGACGGCGTCTGTGGGAGACTTGGTATCAAGCACGTGGGCTATTGCGAGCGAAGGCAGTCGACCTAAGCCCGGTCGTCACCCATCGTTTCTCACTAGAAGATTTCGAAAGAGCCTTTGAATTGATGGCCTCTGGTCAATGCGGGAAAGTCATCCTCTCGCCCTAACGGAGTGAAATCCTTCTGGAGTGTTTTTACGTCCGTGCGTCTAAGACTTTGATCCCCTTCCCCTTGAGATCTTTTACGATGGGACGCCAATCGTAGTGGTCGACGCGAATGACAACCAAGACATGGTCTTCCTCGTGGGGGCACTTGTCACAGGTGACCACACTGAGCACATTGACCTCGTAGGATTTGATTACGTCAAGCGCTTCCGCGAGTGCTCCGGGCCGATCCTCCAGCTCCACCGTAAGCCGCGTCCCGTCTCGCCCAATCCCCATCACCTCGACGAGAACGCCAAAGATATCGGATTCGGTGATGATTCCGACCAATTTACCCTTCTCGAGCACCGGAAGTCCGCCCACCTTGTGTCTCCTCATGAGCAATGCGGCCTGCTCGATCGTCTCATCCGGCGAAACCGTGATGAGATTGTCGACCGGGGTCATAATCTCTTCCACGGTGATGCGAGCCAGAAGATAATTGAGCTCCCAGATGCTAAGAGACGTGGCGCCAGAAGGCCCGGCCTCTTGGATATCCCCTTGAGTGATTAGACCCACCAGTTTGCCCTTCTTCGATAGGGCAGGGAGTCGACGCACCATGCTCTGCTTCATCATGTCGCGCGCCTCCAGGATCGGCATCTCCGGGGGAGCCGTGATCACGTCCTTGGTCATCCACATTTGTACGAACACTCTCAGATCTCCTTTCGCCGACCCCTCATCCCGTTTGTGGGTCTATTCTATGTGAAGAATTGTGAGGTGAACAATGATCTAGATCATCAATGCGACCAGGGTCACTGAGTTAGTTGCTCATGTGATAGAGCATCCAGTAGACGAGCCAGCCCGTGATGGCTACATAAAGCCAGATGGGAAGTGTAATCCGGGCAATTCTCTTATGGTTTGAGAAGTCGCTCCGCAACGCGCGCCGCAGTGTGACGATCACGAGGGGCACAATCGCAATAGCCAAGACCACATGAGAACCGAGCAAGCCAAAGTACACCTGACGGACGAACCCTTGGCCCTCAAACGGCTTCGAGCCAAACAACGCCCAACGGATTACGTACACCATCAAGAAGAGCGCGGCAAAGCCCGCTGCCGTAAGCATGCTCCGCTTGTGCCAAGTGATTCTTTTTTGCTTGATGAAGATGAATCCCAAAACCAGACAGACACCGCTCGTCAGGATGAGTCCAGCATCCAGGGCGGGCAGGATCTCTTGCAGGGACATCTTAACCGCGACAGTCGAGGAGCATCATCACCGAAAGCACGGCCAGGTAGAGCGTGGAATAGAGGAAGAGCGTACGTGTGAGCCGGGTGCTATTGGACGTAAAGCGCAAGAGGATGGACAGAGCCACGAAACCCAGGCCGAGGATGGCAGCAGCCAAGAGATAGCCCCACCCCACGACGCCCAAGGGGTAGAGCATCAGAGAGACGGGCAACAACGCTGCCGCATAGAGCGAGATCTGACGATGGGTCATAGCCGGGCCGTGAACAACCGGCAGCATGGGAAGACCCGCCTCGCTGTATTCGTCTTTCCGCAAGAGCGCGAGCGCCCAAAAGTGCGGCGGCTGCCACAAGAAGAGGATCGCAAAGAGCACCAGCGCTGCCGGGTCGATCTGGTTCGCCACTGCCGCCCAGCCGATCACCGGCGGGAGCGCTCCGGAAACGCCGCCGATCACCGTACAGAGCGGCGTTCTCCTCTTGAGCCAAGCCGTGTACACTGCGACATAGACGAAGATCGCCAGGAGCGCGAGCAATGCGCTCAAGAGGTTGACAAAGGCGCCCAAGATCACAAACGAAGCCATACCCAGAGCGATCCCGAAGATCAGTGCTTCCGAGGCTCTGAGGCGACCGGAGGGAAGTGGGCGTCCGCGGGTGCGTTCCATGGTCACATCGAGATCGCGGTCAATGTAATTATTGAGAGTGGCAGCAGAAGCCGATGCTAAACCCGTTCCCACGAGCGCAACGAAGGCGACCTCCCAAGGCGGCAGGCCGTGAGCGCCCAGCCAGAGCCCTGCTAGAGTCGTCACCAGAACGAGAAATGTGATGCGCGGCTTGGTGAGGTTCATGTAATCGGAAAAGACTTTGCGAATCGGAAGCGCTTGAACTTGCATCAGCCGGCAACCTTCATTGGGGTCATGACTGGAGCGCGGCCCCAGAGAGCTAGCCGTGTGGCCATGAATATGAGCGCTCCAAGCAAGGCCAGAGCCACACCCAGATGCGCCGTGGTCGCATGGGTCGAGAGTTGCGTAGTCACAGAGACGACACCCAATGCGATCTGAACCAACACTAGAATCATCGCTGCCAGAGCCGACTTTCGCAGAGTCGGATCTTGAGTCGCACGCAGCGTCCGATCTCCTGACGCATGGACGAAGACCAGCACAACGAGTGCCATCAGGCGGTGCAGCATCTGCACCAAGACCAAGGGTTGACCCACGGGCAAGCAGAGAATCGCATCCGAACACGCAAGCCCCGCTCCGTTGTGACGCACGTAAGCTCCCAGCACCATCTGCGCGAACGTAAATCCTGCCGCCAACCAGACAAGCGTCAGTGGGTTTTTCGCTATGAAAGGCTGTGGTGCCTTACCATGTTGAAATGCGAGAGTTGCCATCATGATCAAGACGGCAAAGAGGATCGTCCCCGTGGCCAAGTGGGCTGTCGCGACTTCTTTAGGCAACTCTAAGCGCACGGTGATGGCCCCCAAGATCACTTGAGTCAGGAGCAATACGACAGCAATTCCTGCAAGAGCAGAGACGGAGGGGAGGTTGTGTGCCTGCCTCCAGGCCACGATGGCCGTAGCCAGCACGAAAATGCCTACAAATGCAGCGACCAAGCGATGAAGCCACTCGATGAACACCTGTGGCTCGCTGAAAGATGGAATGAGCTGCCCATGGCAGAGCGGCCAATCTGGCCCGCAGCCGAGCCCCGAGCCCGTGCTCGTCACGATCCCTCCCAGAAGCAGCAAGAGAAACGTCAATACCATCGAGCTGAGGGAAAACACCTTGAGCATGCTACTTCCCTTCCATCCCACCTGACAGGCTCTTGATGTAGGCAATCAGCGCCTGGATCTGCTCATCGCTGAGATGATTAAAAGCCGGCATCGCCGGCGGAAAGCCCTTCACAATTTTGTCCATGGGTGCCACGATGGATTCGTGCAAGTAGGCTTCGTCCGCCGTGACTGTGGTACCGTCCTGGAGTTCCACTGGGTGACCGTAAAGTCCTTTCCATGTTGGACCGACGGCAGGAGCACCGCTCACGGTGTGGCA
>Ga0154800_1092_pt2 | contig 10817 bp, 10 predicted proteins | sample Rifle2008BG16ft_FD_105808 | JGI IMG/M metagenome (GOLD analysis project Ga0154800, IMG submission 105808) | Candidatus Fraserbacteria bacterium RBG_16_55_9 | reverse complement strand
CCCCTTCTTCATCAAGGCTAGCTCAACCTCCTTGGCGTTCTCGTAGACCCAAAGAGGGACCTTGATCGTCTTGTACGCTTCTACGTCTTTTATGAGCGCGTTCATTGATGTCCTTCCACCATGCTACTTGGTGGAAAATGCTGCATTTATAGCTTTAGCATCTTTCGCTTATAAGTGGCATTATAGACTCTTTCCACTGAATTGTCAAGGGGGAGGGGATCTAACGAGCTAAGATGCCCAGGGACTCTTAATTCCCTTGCAGTTGTTGGAGGAAGCGTCGGACCTGACTCTGGTAGGATTTAAAGGGATCGTCGAAGACCAGGGCGCGCTTGGCACCCACCGTAATGCCATCCCATTCGATGAGATAGTCCTTTACAGGAAGAGATTTGAGCGCCTGGACCACGCGGGCACGGGCATGCGCACGAGTGTCCGAGGGGCCTTCATAGAGAGCTGCATCAATCGCTTCCTCATCAATGACGCGTTGGACCTCTCCAGTCTGTTCGAGAGCGTAGTAGAGGCTCTGATCGGGGTTGATGTTGTGATACTCGAGATCCAGGCTATGAAGCGCAGGGTCATCCCAATGGAGCCCTTCGGACTCACGGTAGAGCTTGAGGAGGCGATATTTGGCCACCCAATCGAGGCGATCGGCCAGTTTTAGGGGATCGTCTTCCAACCCGTTGAGCACGTCCTCCCACGCTTGCAGGAGGTGATCCGTCTCTTCGTCTCGGCCTCGGAAGCGTTGGGTGCTCTCTAGGTAGCGGCGTTGGAGATCTACAGCTCGTATCGTTCGGCCGTCCTCGAGGCGAGCCAGCCAGAGTCGGGTGCTGTCGCGCGAGATCTCTCGAAGCGTCCGGATGGGATGGGCCAATTCCAGATCGCGTGGGACGGCATGCTCTTCGATGGCATCCAGTACCAATGCCGTCGTCCCCACTTTAAGAAACGCGGCATACTCAGACATGTTGGATTCACCAAACAAGACGTGGAGGCGCGGGGCATGTGAAGCATCTTGGAAGCTGTCCCATTTGGGGTTGATCAACGCTCGGCTGAATCGAACGCGCCCCGAAGCCACGTACAGGATGTGGTCCGCGCGTTGAGAGAGCTGAAAGGCCACACTGGAATCCGGTTCCACGCCGTAGATCTGATCTAAGAAGGCATAGTCAGCCCGATGGCGGCTGAGGTCGCGCACCATGCGGCGCGGGTCGCTCGTCAATCGGTGCCCGCCCACGCGACCTGCTCCGGCGAAGATCTGCCGGGTCACGAGAAATGGGACGAGAGGTGCCAGATCGCGGCCATACGGGTGCGTGTGTGGATCGAGAGAATAGTTCTCGTGGCAGCCGAAGGTGTGTCCGCCGTAGTGATCGACGTTGTTGTTGTGAAAGCTGGCTCTCTCCGTCCATTCCATCTCGCGCAAGAGTTGCACTAGCAAGCGTTGCCCAGCCTTATCGTACGCGATGAGGTCACGCAAGGATCGGCATTCCGGTGAGGCGTATTCGAGGTGTCCGCCGACCACGTCAATGTAGAGGCGTCCGCCATTGATGAGAAAGCCTCCGGCCTCCGCGGGCTCAAAGAAGGCATCTCGCGCATGGCGATCGATCAGTCCCCAGCGTCCGCTGCGGAAGGCTTGATCCTTGACGCGCTCGACGATCTCCTCTGAGCTGCTCAGGGTCGGCTCGCGTGCCAAGCAACCGAATTCTGTCTCTATCCCTGCAATTCGCCTCATGATGAATGCGACCGTGTTGCTGCTTACGGCAAGAAGCGGGAGAGTTCTTCTTCGCCCAAGATCCTGAGTCGACGCTCTCGCTTCGGATCGCGCTCTAGAACAGCCGCTTCGACAATCCCTTCCTCCAGCTCACCCGAAAGGATCTCTTGGATTTCCCTGGGTGAGGGAAGCGTCTCGGCACTTGGCTATCGTTCGCTTCTCTCGTCTGACTGGAAGATGCCCGCTCGAAGCGCCCAATGCCCCACAGCCCAGACCTGGATGGCTTTCTCCAGGGCAGCTTCCAGCTCAAGGGGAAGCGCGTTTTTTGGTTTTCGTTTCGTCTCTCTCTCCGTGAGGATGCGCCTCATCTGTTGCTCGGCAAATTCCGTGCCTGCAGCGACGGCATGTTGATGCTGAAGCAAGAATTCTCCATCGTAGTTCAGAGCGAAGAAGAGGTCGTTATTGGGCTGGTCGCCCACTTGAACGAAGAGCGCTCGAAGCACGAGGGGCGTGCGGAACGGATCAGAAAACGAACGCTTGAGGGCGGGGCTGATCGCCAGCCCGACGACGCGCTGGATGGAGACGTCGTCCGGGCTGCGCTGAAAGCCCTCTGCATGGGCGAAGTCGACAGACAACTGTCTGACTGTCTCTAGATCTGAAGGGTTTCCCAGACCAGCGAAAGCCAGTCGATCGTAGATCTCATAGATCTTGCGCTGAGTGCGCCGAGTGGTGAGAAGCAGAGCCCCAGCCTGGCAGCTTAGCCCCACCACGGGGCTACCTCCACGAAGGCGATCCTCCACATAATCTGCCTTCTGTCTTAGCGTCTGTTGCCAATCGTAGGGTGTGTAGGCCATAATGCAATCAACTTTCCGAGAGCAGCTTGCGTTGGAGGGCTCGAATCTTCTCCTCCGGAATGTCCGCGACTCCCGCAGCCGTGATTGTCTTACCCAGAGGCAGTACGCCGCCCAGGCCTGCGGTCGCCGGATCCAAGCTGGCGGCGATATCGAGCAAGAGGAGTGCATCTTTAAGCACTTCTTCCAAAGGCAAGACATGAAACGGCCCGCGAGTGCGCGTGATGTACTCAAACGTCCCGCGGATCTTCTCTGCACCCGAGCCGGCCGATCCGTACTCTCGGCTCTCAAAGCGGGCTCCGAGCACGTCGTAAAAGAAGATCCGGCCCTGCTTATGATTCCGGTCATAGACGCTGACAATGGGCAGAAAACCTCCGATTCCCTGGAGCACACTGGGAATGCTTTGTGAGAGCACTTTCGAGACTTCGGCGAGTTTGCCTTCCAGGCTCATCTCCTGAAGCTGGCTGCGAGCGAAATACTTGAACGAGTGTTTCAAGAAACGAGCAGCTTCCGCGGCCGGCGCGTAGGATCCGGCGATCGCGATCAGGGTGTACTCGTCGAGCACGAGGACCTTCTCCGCTTCGTCGTAGAGGATGCCGGTGGACGACGTGGCCCGCCTATCGGCCACATTGAGGATTCCCTCTTCGTACTTGAGGGCGATCACCGTCGTTCCATGGGCAGCGGGAAGCCCTTCCTCTTCACCCACGCGGGGAGCAGAAATAGAAACTCCCTTGTGCTCAAGGAGGCGGGAGAAATCCCCGTGGAACGCTTCGTGCATGGGCTTCATGCTCATTCTCCGCTGCGCTGGCGGTAGCGGCGGGCCTGTCTGGGGTCCACTCGCTTCATGCGCTCGAGCAAGTCCCGCGTGTTGGGCCTCTCGACCTCCGGCGAACGCGGTCCGCTCTCATCTCCACCATCGTTCGGCTTCGTCCACGGCTGGTCTGTGGTCGGCTGGGTCTTGCGCTCGGGCATTCACGTCACCTCCTCGATGAAAACTCTGCAATCGATTCTATCACATCTTCCAAGGTGGCGTTGGCAGGCATCTGTGGAGAAGATTTCAAACTACCGTTTACAGTTTGACGTAGATCCAGCTCTACCATCCGCCTTCGATGTCGTACCAGAACCCGTCCCCAGCTTACAGATTTCACGTCAAAGCGATTGAGGCATAGCCCCCGCAGGAAAGCGCGCGTATCTTGGGGTGGAGAATGCATGGCCGCCTGAATGGCTCCATCATCCGTCAAGCATCGTGACGTCCCCTCCTGGCGCAAAGTCCAGAATAGTCCGCGTTCGGGATCGAGGTTGTGATATTCCAGGTCGATGCTACGCAACAGGTCTGCATCCTCGCTCCAATCTTTGTTCTCCATCTCGAGAAACGATTCGAGCATGTCTCGTTTGGCAACCCAGTCGAGGCGATCTCCCAAGCATTGCGGATTGGCCTCTAAATCATCCAGGACGGCCGCCCATTCGCGAAGCACCCAGCCTGTCTCTTCGTCTCGACCCGAAAAGAGCTCTTCAGCAGCCAGCAAATACGCTCGTTGAATATCGATGGCCGGAATGGTCCTTCCATCGCTGAGTTCGACGAGCCAGCACTGGGTCAAGTCATGCGAAATCCGGCGAATGGCTTCTATAGGATCTTTGAGTTCTACGGGTGCGCCGTAGCCACGCTCCAACATTGTGAGCACGAGCGCTGTCGTGCCCAGCTTGAGAGCTGCGGCATACTCGCTCAAATTGGCGTCGCCGCAGATGAGGTGCAATCGGCGCCACCGATGGCGATCCGCGTGAGGCTCATCTCGGGTGTTGATCAACGGCCGATGGTGAAGAGTATCCACACTGGCAATCTCATCAAAGAAATCCGCCCGCTGCGAGAGTTGATAGCCAATACTCTCTCTATCACCCGTACCCTCAGCACCTACCTTCCCTGATCCAGCATAGAGAATCCGCGTCACGAGAAAAGGGAGCAGTCCGACCACCAGGTGCTCGAACGGCAAATCGCGCTGCATCAAGTAATTCTCATGACAACCGTAGCTCATGCCGTGATAATCCGTGTTGTTTTTATAGACGGTCACGGTGCGCCCCGTGCGCTGTCGATAGTTCTGAGCAGCGGTCCATACAATTCGTTCCCCGGCCCGATCATGGGCGATCAGATCCCGTAGATTGAGGCATTCGGGCGTGCTGTATTCGGGGTGACCGTGATCGTGATAGAGCCTGGCTCCGTTGGTGAGCACTCGGTCCACGTGCTCTTCGTGAGGCGTTCGAGGCCTGGGACCGTGAGATCGAGAGGTTCGCTCCACCTGGTCATCGGCGGGATTGGTCTTTAAGCGGGAGGCACGGAACCCTCGAAGATCTTGTAGGGGGCTTTCCTCATCGTAATCCCAAGGCGCACCGATCGGTCCGCTTTGAACAACCTCGCGGGCCTCTCGGGTCAAATCGCTGACATCAATGCCATCAATAAATAGACCATATTCAGTCTCCAGCCCCATCAAGCGATCCATGAGAGGGGGATCATACGACAGACTCGGTGGGGAAGCGGCGACTGCCCCCACGAATGGGCCGGACTTCCATGACGTCTTCCGACTCGTAGTCGATGAGCTTCAGCCAGTCTTCCAGATAGTCTGTCTTGGGGAAGATCTCGTTTTCGCTGTACTCGGCACGAATCGCCTCTTGGAGATCTTGTGGGCCGATACCCTCTTGGGCGTTCTTTCGCCCGATGCATCGCTGGATTGCGAAGTCCTTGGCCCTTTCTACCGCGGACATGAGGAGGGCACCGCTCACCAGTTCGCTCCAGTAGAGTGTCTCGCGCCGACCGCTGCGTAGATGCACCTCCAAGAAAGCCGTCTCTGGACTTCTTCGGTAAAGGAATTCTGCCGCTTGCTCGACCAGCGCTTTTCTCGCCTCTTCTCGATCATCTCTGTGCTCTTTGATCCATTCCGGGTCGAGTGGCACGCGCTCGTTCAAATAGATCTTCAATATGTCGGCAGAGGCGCGGCGATCGGGTCTACCGATCTTCACCTTTCTATCAATGCGCTCTGGTCGTAAGATGGCTGGGTCGATGTAATCGGGTCGATTGGATGTGAGCAGGACGACGACATTCTCTAGATCCACCAGACCGTCCATCTCGGCTGCGAACTGGGGTACAACGGTATTGGCGATGTTGAGGTAGCGCCCACTGCTGCGCACCCGAAGCAGCGCATCGGCTTCGTCAATGAAGACGAACACGAGATGCCCTTCTTTGGCTCTCTCGCGCGCGGCGGTGAAGATCTCGCGTACCATACGCTCGGTCTCACCGAGCCACATGTTGAGGAGCTGAGGTCCGTTGATGAACATGAAATACTGGCGCACGTCTCCGCCGACTCGCTCTTTATAGGATTGTGTGAGATTGTAGGCCGTGGCTTTGGCGATCAGTGTCTTGCCACAGCCCGGTGGGCCGTACAATAGAATCCCTTTGAGCTGGCGCTTGCCGAACTTCTTATAGAGTTCAGGATAGAGCAGTGGTCGCTCAATGGCATCGCGAATGAGCTGAAGGGCTTCCTCTTGGCCGCCGACCTGCTCCCACGTAATCTCCGGGACCTGCTCAAGATAGTAGCCGCGAATTTCAGATTTTTGGAAGTGTTCGATCGCCACTCGGAGCGAGGGCTCCAAGCGCACTTCGTCTCCCGGCTTCAGGGTGGCTTTTTCGAGGTCTACTGATCGAAGCATGATCCGTCCGGAGAGCTGATGTCCATCGAGAGAGACTCTCAGTCGCCCATCGGGTAAGACCTCAGATACTTTGACGATCGGCCCCTCTGGGTGGTAGCCCAGATCTCCGATGACGGTGAACGCTTCGTTGACCTTGATGCGGGTACCGATCTTGAGTGTTTTGCCGTTGAGTTTGGGATCTACATTGGCGTAATACTCCGCGTCACCCATCGCGATGTACGCGATGCCGTCGGCGGGCGAACCCAAGTACGTTCCGATGCGGTTGGCCGGTGCCGTCAGCTTCTTATAGACCTCCTCAAACTGATTGAGGGCCTCGCGAGCCTCCTGCAATTGGTGCTCGTCCACCTGGAGCTGATCATCGAGCAATTCGAGCAACTCCAGACGAGAGTCATTCTGAGGAGTGCGCGCGAGAATCTCCGCTAGGACAGCGCGTGCTCGGATTTGAGTCTCGAACTGAGCGCTCTCTTGGTCGGGCCCTGATCGCTCGTCTTTGGGTTGCTTTCGGCTTGCCATCGGTTCACCTCTTAAAATCAGTCCAACCACGTTAACGCCAATTGCCTCGGGATGCAAGGATCAATGGGACACGCGTCCGGTTTTGATGTGTAATGTGCGTCGCTTGCATGTCGCTCTTGTCGAGCGTATAAGGGTCACATGACCAAGGCATTCAACTGGAGTCTCTTGCTTCTCTGGTTCGCGTGTGCTCTGAGCGTGTCACCGAGGGTCTGGGCGGTCGAGGAGGTGCAGGCTCAGCTCGCAGAGAGCCTTCCGTTGATCGGTGTCGATCGGGTCCATCGGGAGCTTACGATCACCGGATCGGGCGTGGGGGTCTTCGTCCTTGACGATTGGACGGTCAGCGAGCATGGTTTCGCTCATGGGCAAGCGGTGGAGGATATCATCAGGGCCGTCGCACCCGATGCCAAGCTATGGTCCTGTAAGCTCAGTTTCTCCCGAGCTACTGCACAGGACTTCGCTTCTTGCTTGTTGAAGATCGATCGCGAACGCCTGCCGATTCGGGTGGTCAACATGAGCTTTTCTGTGGGAGAGCAAGTCTTTAGTAAGCCGTGCGATTCTCTGGATGACTCGCTGACTCGCACGATTCGGTATCTCTCCCAGAAGGGTGTGATCTTTGTCGCTGCGGCGGGAAACGACGGTCGGAAAGATGCACTCCGCTACCCAGCGTGCCTGCCCGAGGTCATCTCCGTGGGAGCGACGTATGATTTTAAGGGCGCTGTGGAGTTCGACACCGATCAGGTCTTCTGCCGGGACATAGCAGTTGTGGATAAGGTCACCTGCTATTCCAACGTGGCAGATTACTTGGATCTGGTTGCGCCAGGGACCACGATCAGTACACGCTCCGCGCCCAACTTTGGGGGGACATCCGCAGCCACTCCGCTGGTGAGTGGGGTGATTGCGCTGATGCTCGAGGCGAAGCGCACGTTGCGCGCGCCTGCCGTCCTCGAAACCCTCCGCGCCACGGGGGCTTTAGCGCCCGACTCGTTTTCTTCTCAAACGTACCCTCGTGTGGATGCATATCGTGCGGTGCTCGCCGTGCTCTCCACGGCTGGGAATCCCTCTACGTCTGCCCTGACGATCTCCCAGTTTGACACCAGCAGCGATGGCGTCATCGACGATCCGGAGTACTATGAGGCCTTGGAGGAATGGATCGCGGGGCAGATTAGCGATGAGCTCTTCTTTGAAGTGACCGACTACTGGGTCCAGCAAGTGGCTGTGAGCGCAAGCAGAGCAGAGTTTCTGCGCGGCGCGGATGCCACTCTCCAACTATTCGATCTCGAAGGAAGACAAATTGCCGCTCTCGAAGAAGCGTCCTCTGGGAAACTTCGCTCTCTGACACGGACGCTCGCAAACGGCGTCTACATCTACGTGATGATGCGTGAGATGGAAGGTCGTCTGGTTCACTCCATCGGCAAGCTTGTCGTCTTAAGATGAGTTGGTGGACCCGAGGGGACTTGAACCCCTGGCCTCTTGAATGCCATTCAAGCGCTCTCCCAGCTGAGCTACGGGCCCAAAGCGGCTCTATACTAGCGAATCTCATGGATAAGATCAAGCTCTGACCCTTGCCCTTCTCATCGACGTCGACTAGAATAACCGCGATGAAGAAGGAACTCGAGGCCCTCTTGGCAGTTCAAGCTCAGGACACGCGTATCCGTGCCTTGGAAGAGAAAATCCAGCGAATCCTCAAACAACGCCAGCAGTTGCAGGCTACGGTGGAAGCGGAAGCCAAAACCCTCGAAGCCGAGAAACACAAACTTGCCGATCTGGAGCGACTCAGCCGCGAGCGAAACGCCGCTGTGGATGACCTGGATTCCCAGATCCGAAAATATCAGCAACAACTCGAGGGAGGATTGGTCAGTTTCAAAGAGATGGAATCGCTCCGAGAACTCGTGCAGCACAGCCGGGAGCGCATTGAGAAATTGGAAGAGGAAGCGATCTCGCTGATGGATCAAGTCGTGAAGGAAAGCGAAGCTATGGTGCAGCGCGAGGGATCGTTTTCGCAATGGAAAGGCCGAATGGACGAGGAGATCGCGGAGGTGGATCGCGAGCTGGAGGAGCAACGCCGGAAGATTGACGGGGAGCGGATGAAGCGGCAGGCGCTGGCTGAGCAGGTAGACGCCGCTCTTTTTGAGCGCTATGAGCGCCTGCTCGCTGAGTACGAAGATCCGCTGGCGTCTGTGCGTGATGGCCGCTGCACCAGTTGCAATCTCCAGTTGAGCGAGATCACCATCGAGCGTGTGCGGGAGGGCTTGGACATCTTGACCTGCGAGAACTGTTTGCGGATCCTGTACTCGTAATCTACCTTCACCCCATGTGCCGGAGGACGTTCTGGATCGCTCTGTGCATTCAGGTATGTTTGGTTTGGACGATCCTGGCGGATGAACCTGCTCCACCGCCGCTGCCTAAGGCAATCGGGGCGATCAACGATTACGCAGCGGCTCTAGGACGGGAGAGCCGCCAGCAATTGCAGACTTGGATTGACGAGCTGAGAGCCAAGACAAAGATCAACGTCTTCTTGCTCATCACACTTCTCGATCCCTACAGCGATCCACCCACGTTCACGCAGGTGATCTGGGAGTCATGGAGATTGGGGACGGAGCGGACGATCTTTCTATTGCTCGCAAAAGAGACGGATCATTGGGTCTTTCACTGGAAATCCAGCACGGATCTCGCGCTGCGATTGGCCAATCCGTCTGAAGATTACCAGCGCTTGATCCAAGGACTTCTGGATCAGCGTCGAGTGGGAACGGCAGCCGTGCAAGCCGTGGATCACCTGCGGGGATTGTTCATCGAGCCTGAGCTACCCAAACCGCAAGAGGAGCAACCTCTCCCTTCTCCCGCAAAACCCAGACAATCTTTCCTAGGGTCCTCGACGTTCTGGTATGCGTTGGGTGGACTCGCTGGAGTTGGGGGGATTGCCGGTCTGATTGTGTTGGCACGGGCACGGCGCTGTCCGCGGTGCGGAGGTCGGATGAGTCGGCGCTCCACGCAACCCTTTGGATCGTCCTATGCGAAGCGGGCTCGTAGGAGGACCCCGGAGCGGGTATACTATTGTCGGCAATGCGGTTATCAACGCGTCCGACGGAGAGAGAGGTAGAGGGCCGCAGGGTGCTTCGCACGGAGCATCTTGAGGAAAGTCCGGGCTCCATAGGGCAAGCTGCTCGGTGAAGAACCGAGAGGGAGCGATCCCTGGGTTAGGCCACAGAGACCAGACCGCCGATGGCGCTTCGCGCATTTCAGCGAAGCGCACAGGCAAGGGTGAAAGGGTGGGGTAAGAGCCCACCGCCAGTCCGGGCGACCGGGCTGAGGCTGGTAGACCCCCGGCTGGAGCAAGGCCAAGTAAGCAGGCGCTAAAGGGTAGCCCGCCCGATGCCTGTGGGTAGGCCGCTAAGATGGATGGCCCTCGTCCCTCAGGGGAACAGAACCCGGCTTATTCCTCTCTCCCTTTTGTGATTACGACAGCTGTTGCAACTGTTCGACCTTGAGCAACTGGAAGGATCGACCTCGTCGCCTCAGAATGCCCTTATTCTTCAGCACGCCTAAGAGGCTGGAGACGGTTTCAGGTGTGATGCCCACGATATCGGCCAGGTTCTGGTTCGTCACCGGGATCGTGATATCGATGGCATCATCCCGATGGCTACCGTGGTGCTCTGCAAGATTCAAGAGCGCTTGCGCCAATCGTTGACATGCCGGTTTCTCCACAAACGCCACGAGCTTCTGCTGCAGAGTGAGGCTCTGAACCGCCAGCCTCTGCATCACCTCTAGGCAGAAGTGGATGGATGAATTCATCAGGTGCAGAAACTCCGCGCGCGGGAGAACTGTAAGTTCGGCATCTTGGGAGATGCGAGCCGTGGCCAGGTATGAACTCGCTTTGCTGATCAGCTCCTGGATGCCCAACACATCCCCATGACGGCATACATAGAGCACTTGGTTTCCTCCGCGTTCTAAGATCTTAAAGAGTTCCACTTCTCCTTTGCAGAGGATGTAACAATCGAGAGCAGAGTCCCCCTCTTCGTAGAGGAGACTTCCCTTGGCGCGTCTTATCGTGCCGACCAGGG
>Ga0154800_1098_pt7 | contig 10845 bp, 12 predicted proteins | sample Rifle2008BG16ft_FD_105808 | JGI IMG/M metagenome (GOLD analysis project Ga0154800, IMG submission 105808) | Candidatus Fraserbacteria bacterium RBG_16_55_9 | reverse complement strand
TGATAGCTGTCCGTCATGGTCTCCGAATTCGCCGCCGTGCCGACGGGAAGACTTATCCCACTTACTATGAGAAGGCCTACCAAGAGGACGACGGTGAGTGCAGTCCGTTTCTTGTTCGCTTGGTCTCCCAAGGACAACCACCGCCTCTCCTATGAAAGTACATTATCGTAGCGCATTCCTCTACTACAGTGAAGATGTTACACATACTGATAATGATTAGCAGAAACAGAGACAATGAGCACGGGCGGAAGAGGAGCTATCTCCTCACTTTGCACGGAGTTCCTTCTGCGAGATTGGAGTTACGGGTCAAGTATTCTGGCGTAGAACTCCCGGGGTCAGCTGGGGATGAGGGATGCTGGCCTGCATATGCTAAGAAAGTGATCGAACAACGCTGAGAGATGCCCGTCAGTCACGTGCAACGGACCGATGGATCGCCGTTAAGGGACAAGTAACGGTCATCGGCTCTAGCGGAGAATTCTCATCATTCCATCGGTTCCAAGTCCGCTATGTTGCGACAGCGGACTTACAACGCGACAAGCCAGTAAGAGAGATTTCAACAGGGAAGGGCGAGGAGTCCTCGAACTCATTGAGCTTTGCCCCCTTGCTCTTTACCAAAGTGGTAACGGACGATCAAAGATTCATCGTCCTCTCTTGACGTCCGATCACATTAGCTATAAACTTGGCTATGGTGATAGCTATGACCAAGACCGTCGCAATCAGCGAAGCCAAAAACAAGCTCACCCAATTGGTACGCCAAGTCGAAGCTGGCGATCAGGTAGTCATCACCAAGGATCAGCAACCCGTGGCCCGCATCATCTCCGAAGTCGAGTATGGAAAGATGCAGCGGCGCTTAGCAGTGGCAGGCCTACGCGCCCAGCGTGAACGCTGGCTCGCTCTGGGGATCACAGGCGAGCTGCTCGCCGAAGAAGCACGACAGCTTCTGGAGGAGCGCCCCTAAGCGCATGGCCCCCCTTCTTGTGATCGACGCCAGCGCCCTGCTCTCTGCGTGGTTGCCTAAGGAGCCTTATCAGGCACAAGCTGATGCCTTGCTCGAACGCTACGTAGAAGATCAGCTGGAACTCTGTGGTCCCACACTACTTCTGCATGAGACTCTTAACGGGTTATACATGGCCGTTCGGGGCAAGGCTGGACAGCCACCCCGAATCACCCTGCAAGAGGCTGGAGAAGTCTGGGAACTCTTGCAAGGATTGCAGTTTCGACTCGAAGATACAGGGGCCTTAGCCGGGCGAATCCTGGAGCTGGCCTCACAGTTTCAGCGACCCAGCTCCTACGATGTAACGTATGTGGCTCTAGCCGAGCATCTCAAGAGCCCGCTGATCACGGGCGATCGGAAATTACTCAACGCGGTTAGTAAGCAACTAGATTGGGTCATCCCCCTGTGGGAGTGGGAGGCCCACTGAAAGGCCCCGGCGCATCCGTCTGTCATCTCCAGCTGCATCTTCTCGTCGGGGCATTGCAGCCTTTTCAGATCTTGCCGAGAAGAGATCGTGCAATGATGATTCGCTGGATTTCGCTCGTGCCCTCGTAGAGTTCCGTGATCTTCGCATCACGATAGAAGCGCTCGACAGCGTATTCTTTGATGAAGCCGTAGCCGCCGTGGATCTGCAGGGCCTCGTTGGCCACTTCGCGTGCTACCCTGGAAGCAAATAATTTGGCCATGGAAGCCTCTCTAGCTGGGTTTCCCCCACGCGAGATCTGCCAAGCCGCCCGATAGGTCAGGAGCCGAGCAGCCTCAATGTCCGTGGCCATGTCCGCCAATTTGAATTGAATGGCTTGGAAATCCACGATGTGCCGACCGAACGCTTGACGCTCCTGGGCGTACTTGAACGCCTCATCGAACGCGCCCTGCGCGATGCCCACAGCTTGAGCTGCTACAGCCGTCCGACCGCGACTGAAGAACTGCATCAGGTGGTAGAATCCCATGCTGAGTTGGCCGATGATGTTCTCCTCGGGAACCTGGACGTCTTTAAGCGTGATCTCCGCGAGATCCGAGGCTCGAATCCCCATCTTCTTCTTCAAGGGCTCAGCGATATATCCCTGGCGATCTTTCTCCACGATGAACGCTGTTATGCCCATGTGCTTCTCTGGGGGATTGAAGTCTGTGCGGGCGAAGATGATCAGAAAGTCGGCCACCGACCCGTTGGTGATGAAGGTCTTGGTCCCGTTGATCACATACTCGTTACCTTTCTTTTCCGCTCGCGTCTTGATGCTGGCTACGTCTGAACCAGCCTCGGGCTCCGTGATCGCCGAGCCCATCACCCAATCGCCCTTGGCTACCGGGACGAGGAACTTCTTCTTCTGCTCTTCCGTGCCAAACTCCAGGAGCATGTCGCAGCCGAAGATCCGAGCCGTAACTGCCTGTGCGATGCCTGGATCTCCCCGGGTGAGTTCCTCGATCACAATGGCTTGCGCTAGAAAATCCATCCCCGCTCCTCCATACTGCTGCGGGATCGCCGGGGCAATGAAGTCGAGTTTCTTCGCTTCCTCAATAATCTCATGGGGATATTTTGCGTGTTCGTCGCATTCTTCCGCGGCTGGACGAATCACTTCTTCCGCGAACTTGCGGGCGGTCTTGCGCAACAGCCTGTGCTCTTCGCTCAGCTCAAACTCCATGGCGGCCTCCTCTTCTTCAGATTTCGTTGTCTTATTCTACCTCTTGAGAGGAGAAATGGTCAACGTGGTTGTGGTTGACAGTGTCACGGTCCCCTGATATAGTACACAAAGACCGGAAAAGTGGCTATGGGAACGAGAAATCGCATCTACATTCACACCTGGGGCTGCCAGATGAACGAGCACAAGAGCGAGGGAATCGCTGGCTTGCTCGTTCGCGAGGGTTTTGAAGTAGCCCAGCGCCCAGAAGATGCGGACGTAGTGATCTTTAACACCTGCATGGTGCGTGAGAAGGCCGAAGATAAGGTCTACTCAGAAGCCGGTCTGATTCGCGGTCTCAAAGAGACGAAGCCAGAACTGCTCTTGGGCATCGGCGGCTGCATGGCTCAGGCGCTCGGAAAGAAGATCTTCAAGCATAGCCCAGCTGTTGATTTCATCTTCGGTAGCTCGAATATCTCCGATATTCCCGAGCTGATTCGCGAGGCTCAAAGGAGGAATGGCCAACGTAACGGCTCCTCGGTGATGGCCGTCTCCACAATCCCTGATCGGATCGAAGAGCTTCCGTTTGTACGCCGAAGCTCCTTTCAGGCCAAAGTCACGATCACGGAGGGCTGCTCCAATTTCTGTTCCTTCTGCATTGTGCCATACACGACGGGATTACTCCGTAGCCGCCTCCCCGGAGACATCCTCCGCGAGGTCACCCAACTCGTCGATCAGGGATACAAGGAAGTACAACTCCTCGGTCAAAACGTCGATTCGTATGGGAACGATCTCGATGACCCAGACATCGACTTTGCGAATCTCTTGCGAGCGCTCACCCGCATCGAAATTCCGCGGATTCGTTTCACTTCGTCCCATCCCAAGGACATCACGTCCGGTGTCATTGAAGTTCTGAGCGAAGAGAACAATGTTTGCGAGCATGTGCACATGGCTGTGCAATCCGGGAGCGATCGCGTTCTTCGCGAGATGCGCCGAGGCTACACCAGAGAAGAGTTTCTTGAGCTGGTTCATCAGCTCAAATCCCGCGTGCCAGGAATCAACATCACAACGGACATCATTGTAGGGTTTCCGACGGAAACAGAGAGTGATTTCTTCGAGACGGCGGATCTCGTTGAAAAAGCCCGCTTCGGAGGAGCATTCATCTTCAAATACTCCCCTCGCCCAGGCACGATCAGTTACTACAAACATCCAGATACCGTTCCGCTGGAAGAAAAGCAGCGCCGCTTAGAACACTTGCTTCATGTACAGAAGCGGATCACGGATGAAGAGAATCGCGCGTGGGTGCGAAGGACTGTGGAGATCCTGGTCGAGGGAAGAGCGCGAACGAGCTTGGGTCGCTATCTGGGCAAGACTCGCGACAGCAAGACCGTGCTCTTCCCCGGGCGACCCGAGATGATCGGGACGTTTGCCAAAGTAGCCGTCGAGGATGCGGGTGCCTCCGGTCTCTTTGGACGTGTCGTGTCATGAAAGCCTCGGAGTTCATGATGCGTGAGTTCTCCGCTGTGGGTGAAGATACGCCCATCCGTGACCTCGTGCGTCTGTTTTATCAAAGTGGGTCTTCGGGCCTTCCTGTGGTGGATACAGAGCAGAGAGTCGTCGGGTTCATATCGGAGCGAGATATAATTGAAGCAGCTCTCCCCGGCTATTTTGATCTCTTGCAAAGCGAGTCCTTCTGGCCAGAAGTCGAGCAGTTCTCAAAGAAGCTCCGCGAGATCGCTCAAGACCCTGTACGAGCCTATATGGTACGTGATGTGGGAAAGGTCCACCAAGACGAAGACGATCTCTATGTGGCCGAGCTGATGATCCAAAAGGGGTTCAAGCTCATACCCGTGGTGGATCATGGAGGGGTTCTCATTGGACTCGTGCGGCGAATTGATCTGTTGAAAGGATTGCTATGATGCGAGGCATGGAACGCAGACCCTCAAGGGCCGTCACAATCAGAGATGTAGTGATCGGCGGGGGTCACCCGATTCTTGTGCAGTCCATGACGAACACCGACACGCGCGACGTCGAAGCGACGGTGGCTCAGATCCATCGCCTGGAGAAAGCAGGTTGTGAGCTGATTCGAGTTGCGGTGCTCAACATGGACGCCGCCCAATGTTTGAATGAGATCAAGAAGCGCATCTCCCTTCCTTTGGTGGCCGATATCCACTTTGATCACAGACTCGCATTGGAAGCCATTCGCCAGGGTGTGAGCAAAGTCCGACTCAACCCGGGCAACATCACCAAACCCGAAAAGATCAAAGAAGTCGTGCGAGCTGCCCAAGACGCAAACATCCCCATTCGCGTCGGAGTGAACTCCGGTTCGCTCGCCAAAGAGATCCTCATCAAGCATGAGGGTGCCACGCCCGAGGCCATGGTGGAGAGCGCTCTCAACGAGATTGAGATTCTAGAGTCGCTGAATTTTCAAGATATTGTGATCTCGCTCAAGTCAACAGATGTGCGTGTGATGATCGACTCGAACAGACTGATGACAAAGCATGTGAAGTACCCTTTGCATCTGGGTGTGACCGAGGCGGGGCTTGGGGAGGCAGCGATCGCCAAGAGCGCGCTCGGCATTGGGACTCTCTTGGAAGAGGGCATCGGCGATACACTGAGGGTTTCGCTCACCGGAGATTCTGTTCAAGAGGTCAAAGTGGCCTTCGACATACTGGGAGCTTTGGGGCTACGCTGGCGCGGGGTGCAGTTTACGGCCTGCCCGACGTGTGGTCGCATTGGCATCAACCTAGAGAAGATCGTGGCCGAAGCCCAAGAGCGCCTCAAAGATGTAGAGACACCACTGAAAGTCTCACTGATCGGTTGCGTAGTCAATGGCATCGGCGAAGCAGGGCACTCGCACATTGGACTCGTGGGGCAAGACAAAGCAGGAGTGCTCTACAAAGATGGGAAACCCGTGAAGCGCGTCCCCGAAGAAGAGATTGTGGATGAGCTGTGCCAGATGGTCTTCGAGTATGAGCGGGAGCTCATCCATGCCAAGAGGCTGAACACGTGATGCTCCTAAGTATTTGGCGCAATGTAGCGGGAGCGCTTCTCATCCTCGTGGGGCTCATCTTGTTGCCCGTGCCCATCTTATCCGGTTGGGCGCTCATCATCCCCGGCGTTCTTCTGCTCGATATTCCCGGAAAGCGTGAGTTTTTCATGCGATTGGAGAAGACGCGATGGATCTCTCGCATGCTGGCGAAGAGCCCGACGCTCGCCAAACTCTGGAAGCGCCTCTACGATGGGGAAGATCCTGGACAACAGAAGCCCCGAGCAAGTATAATTCAGTTGCCATTCTGAAATCATGAAAGTCTCAGTCATCGTACCAGCCTATAACGAAGCGGAGCGCATTCAGGCGGTGATCTCTCCTCTGAAACAGGCGACACAGGTGGATGAGATCATCGTGGTGGATGATGGCTCTACCGATGGCACGGCGGAGGTCGCCCGCCATCTGGGAATGCAAGTCCTTGAGCTCCCAAGAAATCTGGGGAAGGCGGCCGCCCTCGAGCAGGGAGTCAGCCGAGCCAAGAACGATGTGTTTCTCTTTCTCGATGCGGATCTGGTGGGCCTGCGACCCGATCATGTGGATCGTTTGATCAGACTGTATGAGGAGAAGCAGCTCGATATGATCGTGGGTGTCTTCAAGAATGGACGGCTCAATACCGACATCGCGCACAGCATCGCACCCTATCTTTCGGGCCAACGGGTGCTCCATCGTACACTCTGGAATCGCTTGAAAAAGTCGGGCAAACTGGAATTCGGTGTGGAGATGGCGCTCACCAAGCTCTCTCTTAAGGAGAATTGGAGGGAAGAACGGGTCTTCCTAGAGGGGGTCACGCACGTGATGAAGGAGGAGAAACGCGGCTTCTCTAAAGGCCTTAAAGAACGCCTGCTCATGTACGGCGACATCCTCCGCTCTCTCTTCGCAAGAGTTGGCTGATTCCCCAAGCGCTCACACACTCCATGAACGGAGAACTGAAGCGAGTCGACCCTGAGGTCTATCAAGCCCTTCAAGATGAACTCGCCAGGCAACGGAACACGATCGAGCTCATCGCTTCCGAGAATTTCACATCCGAGGCTGTTCTTGAAGCTCAAGGTTCCGTGCTCACCAATAAATATGCCGAAGGCTATCCCGGCCGGCGATATTACGGCGGCTGCGAGTACGTGGATCAAGTGGAGGAGTTGGCGCGAGCGCGCCTATGCGAACTCTTCAACGCGGAGCACGCGAATGTTCAACCTCACTCCGGAACGCAGGCCAATATGGCCGTCTATTTTGCTGTTCTGAAACCGGGAGATGCACTCTTGGGAATGGCGCTCGATCACGGAGGTCACCTCTCCCATGGCCATCCCACCAGTTTTTCATCTCAGTTATACCGTGTAGCCCATTACGGAGTGGATCGGAAGACCGAACGCATTGATTATGATGAACTTCATCGCATCGCGCGTAAGGAAAAGCCTAAGCTCATCGTTGCTGGGGCCAGCGCGTATCCGCGTATCATTGACTTCGCTCGCATGCGCAAGATCTGTGATGAAGCGGGAGCGTATCTCATGGCCGACATCGCTCACATCGCAGGGCTGTGTGCGGCAGGCGTTCATCCTTCGCCGCTGCCTCATGCACACTTTGTCACTCTGACCACCCACAAGACGCTGCGAGGCCCGCGAGGCGGAGCGATTCTCTGCGGCAAGGAGCATGCAAAACTCATTGACAGAACCATCTTCCCAGGAATTCAGGGCGGGCCACTTATGCATGTGATCGCAGCGAAGGCTGTCGCCTTCAAGGAAGCCTGCCGGGAGTCCTTCCGGGTCTATCAGCGAAAGATTGCATCGAACGCGCAAGCGCTAGCCCGCGCCTTAGCGGAACGGGGCTTTCGGCTGGTCTCCGGCGGAACCGACACCCATCTCATGTTGGTGGATCTGACATTGCAGGGAGTGACAGGAGCCGATGCGGAGAGACATCTCGAAGACGCAGGGATCACCGTGAACAAGAATGCCATCCCCTTCGATCCCCAGAAACCCACCGTAGCCAGTGGGATCCGCTTGGGAACGCCTGCCGTGACCACGCGTGGCATGGGCGAGCCAGAGATGGAGGAGATCGCCGGGATCATCGATCTGGTGCTCGAGAAGACAGAGGACCCAGAAGCGAAGGAAGAAGCGCGGCACCGGGTGAAGACACTCTGTGAAGCCTTCTCGCTCTATGTGGCGGCGGCTCAGTAAGCCCCCTTGTCAGCGTGCCCACAATGCGCTATAATGCCATGGACAACCGAGGTGAAATACACCCTTCATTCCAGCCGATTTGCCCGGCATCTCCGCTCAAGGAAGGTACAGAACACCCCCAGCCTATGGAGGAGGTAACTATCTGATGGATATCAGTGACCTCAGGTCCAAGAGCACGAAAGATCTGAGGGATATCGCTGAGCAATACGGAATCAACGGCCTCTCTCAGATGAAGAAAGAGGAGTTGGTCTGGGCGATCCTCGACGCGATTGCCCAAAAAGAGGGACTGAGCATCAAGGACGGCGTTCTGGAGATCTTGCCCGATGGCTACGGCTTCCTGCGCGACAAATCGTGCCTGCCGGGCAAGAACGATATCTACGTTTCGCCTTCGCAGATTAAGCGCTTCGGCCTCAAAGACGGAGATATCGTTCGCGGTACGGTCCGCCCGCCCAAGGAAGAGGAGAAGTACTACGCGCTTCTCAAGGTTCAAGAGATTGATTTCAATGATCCAGAGACCATCCGCCACCGGACGGATTTCAGTGATCTCACTCCCTATCACCCCACAGGACAGATCCGGCTCGAGCACGATCCCGAGGAGTTTTCGACTCGCATTCTCGACCTCTTTGCCCCCATTGGAAAAGGGCAGCGTGGACTGGTCGTCTCCCCGCCCAAGGCGGGTAAGACCACACTACTCAAACACATTGCCCATGGGATCATGGCCAACCATCCGGAGATCTACCTCACCGTGCTCTTGGTGGATGAACGCCCAGAGGAGGTCACCGACATCAAATTGTCCTTGGAGAAGGGCGTCGGCATGCTCAAGCATGAGCCCGAGGTCGTCTGGGCTACCTTTGATCAGAAGCCCGAGATCCATACCCGCATTGCCGAGCTCGTGATCTCCAAGGCGAAGCGACTTGTCGAGCATGGCTTCGATGTAGTGATCCTAATGGACTCGATCACGCGCTTAGCCCGGGCGTATAACCTCTCGATCACTCCGAGTGGGAAACTGCTCTCGGGAGGCATGGACCCTACCGCTCTATACAAACCCAAGGAGTTTTTTGGCGCCGCTCGGAACATCGTCGACCTCAGCGTGCCCAGAGATCAAAACGGCCATCCACCCAGCCGGGGAAGCCTCACCGTGATTGGCACGGCACTCATCGATACGGGATCGCGGCTGGATCAAGTCGTCTTTGAAGAGTTCAAGGGCACAGGCAATATGGAGCTCGTCCTCGACCGCAACTTATCCAATCGCAGGATCTTCCCCGCCATTGATCTGGATCTTTCCAGCACGCGGAAAGAGGAGCTCCTCTTAGAGCCAGATACCCGTCGCAGAGTCTGGATTCTTCGCAAGATGATCGGAGACATGAACGACAAGAATAAAGCGCTCGCCTTCATCCTCAGCGAGATGGCAAAGACGGAGACCAACGAGCAGTTTTTGAACAACATGAAGAGCGAGTAGCAGGAGGAAATGAAACTCGGCATCACCGGTGGCCGCCCCTTGCAGGGCGAGGTCGTTGTGGAAGGATCGAAGAACTCTGCTCTGCCAATCTTCGCGGCAACTCTCCTGACGGACGACGATGTTCTGCTTCAAGGAATCCCCACTCTCAAAGACGTCCAAACGATCATCGCGATCCTGGAGCACGTAGGCAAGAGAGTAGAAAACCTCGTTGACGGAAGCTATCGTATCCGCTCATCGGGTCAGCTCTCCCACGTACCCCCTCCTCTTCTTATACGTCGAATGCGAGCTTCCTTCTTGGTGCTAGGGCCTTTGCTGGCTCGCCTGGGTGAGGTAGCGGTATCGCTGCCCGGCGGCGATGCGATCGGCCTTCGGCCCGTGGATCTTCACTTGAAGGGTCTGCAGGCCATGGGGGCGGAGCTGGAGCAGAGGGATGGAATCGTCTTCGCGCGGGCGAAGAGCCTTCAACCTGCAGAGATCCATTTGAGCTATCCCTCGGTAGGAGCGACGGAACACTTGATGATGACGGCAGCTCTCGTGCCCGGACGGACGGTCATTCGCAATCCGGCGCAGGAACCGGAAATCCATGATTTGGCTGATTTTTTGAGGGGACTCGGCACAGGCATCGAGTTACATTCCACGTTCATGGAGATCGATGGGTGCCCAGAGCTTCAAGGCACAACACACACCGTCATCCCCGATCGCCTCTGTGCAGGGACGTACACCATCGCGACGGCGTTGGCCTGTGGAGAGGTCTTCGTTCGCTGTATCCCCTGGCACCTTAGACCGCTTGTGAATACACTGAGGGAAATGGGTGTACAGATCGAAGAGCAGCCAGATGGATTGGTTGTTACCCACCATGGCGCTGGGGTGTACCGGCCGGTGGATATCGAGACCCGTCCCTATCCAGGTTTCCCGACGGACATGCACCCTCCGATGATGCCCTTGCTGGCACTGACGGCGGGGGAGAGCCGACTGCGGGAGACGCTCTATGAAGATCGTTTTTCGTACGTGAAAGAGCTTTGTCGCATGGGGGCAGATATTCGCCTCTGGGGCCAGACAGCCATCGTCCGCGGAGTTAAGGAGCTTGCGGGCGCCGAGGTCCAGGCAAAAGACATTCGAGCCGGTGCGACCCTGGTGTTGGCCGGTCTATCCGCACGCGGCACGACCGTCGTGCATGATGAGGAAGAACATATTCCCCGTGGCTACAGCGATCTGGCCGGAACGCTACGCCAATTGGGAGCCGAAATCGAGGAACGATGAGCCGTTTAATCGAAGATCGAATTGGAAAACGTTCTCGCGTCTACGGCCAGGAAAAGGCGATTTTGGTCGGAGTGATTCCAGGTCAGGGCCTGGAAGAGCGTGAGACGATGGAAGAACTCATCGCTCTGAGTCGCACGGCCGGCGTGGAGGTTCTTCATGTGATTCTGCAGCAGCGCGCAAGACCTGATCCTTCGTTTTTCATGGGGAAGGGCAAGGCCGATCAGCTGCGCGATTTGGCCAAAGAAGCCCATGCAGACGCGATCATCTTCAACGACTCTCTCACACCAGCTCAGGGACGTAAC
>Ga0154800_1099_pt1 | contig 11306 bp, 10 predicted proteins | sample Rifle2008BG16ft_FD_105808 | JGI IMG/M metagenome (GOLD analysis project Ga0154800, IMG submission 105808) | Candidatus Fraserbacteria bacterium RBG_16_55_9 | reverse complement strand
GTTGAGCCCCAAATCGTGCTCAGCAGCAGCCAAACGAGGATGGGAGGATTCACATTCTATGATCCTTGGGGAAAACAGATCGCTTTCTTTAGCAAGACTTTCAGGCGCACTCGGCTGCCTTCGGGAAGGTTTCTTGTTGATGGCTGTAGGCTATGAATTCGCTGGCCTGATGGGAGCTCCAGGCAGTAAAGTTTCTGTATGCCAGAAAACCGCCGGGCAACGATCACGGCCCCTCCCTTCGGATCCGGCTCGATCTCCACCATGTCCGGGCGGATTAAGATCTCCCAGGTTTCGTGCTGCGAAACTCGCCCGGCGCTGCTCTTCAGCGAGAAGACTCCCAGCTCCGTCTCGATGCCCTCGGAGCATCGTCGCCCGATGAGAAAATCCGCGCGGCCGATGAACTCTGCTACGAAGCGTGTGGCAGGAGCTGTATAAATCTCTTCTGAGGCGCCCAGCTGCTCTATGCGTCCGCGATTCAAGACGGCCATGCGATCTCCCCAATCGAAGGCTTCTTCTTGGTCGTGGGTGACCAGAATCACGGTACTTTGGAGCTTTCGCAGGATCGCTTTCACTTCGCTTCGCATCTCGCGCCTGAGATCGGCATCGAGATTGCTGAACGGCTCATCAAGAAGGACGACTCTGGGGTTGGGAGCGAGCGTGCGAGCCAAGGCGACCCGCTGCTGCTCGCCTCCCGAGAGCTCATAGGGATAACGGTCTCCCATGCCTTGCAGGCCGACCAGTTCCAACACCTCTTCGACACGCGCACGCTTTGCACCATTCCTGCCTGAAAGCCCAAACGCGACGTTTTCCCAAACCGTGAGATGGGGAAAGAGCGCGTAATCTTGAAAGACCATCCCCACGCCACGCTTCTCCGGTGGGGTGCGCTTCACATTCGTGACATCCAAGCCCGCCAGCTCCACACGCCCGGTTTGCGGCATCTCCAGACCCGCAATGACCCGCAAGAGAGTCGTCTTTCCCGAACCGCTGGGGCCGAGCACCGCGAGAAACTCCTGTTCGAAGACTTCGAGCGAAACGGGCCCGAGCGCCACACGCCCCTCTCTGCCGGAAGACGGATATGCCTGCGTTACGTCCTCAAGTCGGATCATAACGCGTGACTCTGTGTATCTAGTCATACGACTTCACGCTCCCCTGTGCGGAGCTTCCGCGATGGAGCCAGAAGAGCAGCGGAATCGAAAGCCCAATAAGCCCAAGCGCAGCCGGTGCCGCCTGCGCATAAAATCCTTCACTGGCAGCCGTCCAGATGCGCACGGGCAACGTATCAAAGCCCGCAGGCCGAAGGAGTAGAGTTGCCGGAAGTTCTCGTAGCGCACTCAAGAAGACAAGAATCCAAGATCCCATCAGTGCTGGGCGCAGAAGCGGGAGAGTGACCCGCGCAAACGCGCTCAGCGGGCGATGGCCCAGAAGCCGAGCTCCTTCCTCCAGGCAAGCGGGGACTTGAGCCAGCCCGGAGCCGAGCGCTTGGAGCGCCTGAGGGAAGAATCTCACAACATACGCCAGAATGACAAGTAGAACAGTTGCGTAGAGTCCCGGCAAGAAACGCAATACGACGAAAAGCAGGCCAAGAGCGATCAAGACGCCGGGCAGGCTCTGACCGGCTTGCGAGACCCATGCCCACGTCTGGCTCCATCGATCGCGATAACGCACAGAGGCATACGCAAGGGGCAGAGCCAGTAAAACAGCTAAGCTCGCCGCGGCCACCGAAACTGTAAAACTGTTCAGCAGATAGTTGAGAAGTGCGTTCCCACTCGTTCCCCAGAGCAGTGCGTTCGTCTGAGGAATGAGCCAGCTGTTTACAAGCCAGAAGCTGAGAACTCCTAGTGGCAGCAGAAGCCCCGCAATCAGCACGACGACGATCAAAGCGAGTGCCGGGATCTTCCAGCGTCCCAGGCGAACAAGAGGTGCAGGTCGACCCGAGGGCTTTTCGGAGGCGAAGCGGCGCCGCCCCCAGATCCGCCCTTGACCCCACAAGAGCAAGAGCGTGAGCAATACGAGCAAGGCGCCCAGCGCTGCTGCTGCACTCGGGTCATATCGGCCTGTGAGTTGCTGGTAGATCACCGACACAAACGTCTGCTGGCGAAGCGTCGTGACGACTCCAAAGTCAGAAAGAGAGTACAAGGCAGCGAGAACTCCACCTGCGCTAAGGGCCGGCACAAGGAGGGGGAGAGTGATCCGCAAAGCTGCGCGCACTCTACTCGCTCCGCAGGCGCGGGCAGCGTCGAGAAGCGTGGAATCGAAGCGCTCGAGGCTCGCACGTACAATGACGTACACATACGGATAAGTTGCCAAAATCAGCACGAATGCTGCACCGCCCAGACCATAGATACTCGGCACACTCATCTCCCACCCAAAACTCTGCAGCATTTTCTCAAGAAGCCCGTTGGCCCCAAAGAACGCCGCATAACAGATCGCTACGAGATAACAGGGCACGATCAGAGGAGCAATGAACAGCGATCTGAGTATTTTTCGAGCCGGGAGATCCGTGCGCTCAACAAGCCACGCGAGCAATAGCCCCAAGCCCAGCGCGCCGATAGTGACCAACCCCGTCAGCAGAAGGGTGTTCACGATGAGGCCAGGCACGCGGGTCTGGAGCAGCCGCGCCCAGACATCCGGGGCCACGCTCGATGCTTGGTAGAGCAGATAAACGAGGGGCACGGCCATCCCCAAAGCGATCAGAGCCGAGGGGAGCCAGAGGCCCCAGGGCCTCGCGGATGAGCGTCTCTTGATGAGCCTTCTAGCTCGCGCGGAGACAGCCATACGTTAGAACCAACCAACCTCCTCGAGTAGTTGCTGCGTCGCTTCGAGTTCTTTCCCTAAATCTGCGGGGGAGACGGGCAGCTGCTTGAGACCCTCTAGCTCTCCGGAGGGAAGCTCCTCACGCACATCAGATTGAATGGGCACACCGGGCAGCAGTGGGTACTCATAGTTGAGCTCCGCAAAGAGTTTTTGGGCTAGCTCAGACACTAAGAGGTCTAAGAAGCGTTGGGCGTTTTGAAGATTCTTAGCGCCCTTGACGATGGCTGCTCCTGTAGAGTTGACCAGCGTACCCAGCTGGAAAGGTCTTTGGTCGTGATAGAGGATCCCCACGTTCCGCACGGCCGGATCGGGCTCTTGTCGCTGCAGATAGACGTAATAATTATTGATCAGCCCCAGGGCAAATTCCCCGCGGCCGACGGCCTTTCGGATGTCGGTCTGCTCCGCGAGGATCACGATCTGGTTCTCCTTAAGCTTCAGCAGAAACGCTTTGGTCAACTCATCTCCCAGTGTCAAGCGCAAAGCACTCACCCAAGGGACAAATCCATCCGTGTCGCTAGCATTGCTGACTGCAATCTTCCCTCGCCACTTGGAGTCGATCAGATCGAAGGCCGTGGTGGGCAACTCCTCCGGATTCACGAGGTCCTTGTTGTAGATGATGACGCGGCTGCGCCCGGAGACTCCGATCCAGGAGCCATCTGAAGATCGAAAACGCTCCGGCATCGTCGCGATCTGCGGCGATGTATATGTCTGAAACGCGCCTCTCGTCCGCTGCAAGAACTCGAGAGTGCCCGCATCGTTCGCGATGAAGACATCAGGAACAGGGCGTCCCGTTTCTTGCAGTTGCAAGATCTCCTGAGCCAGGGCCGTCGTGGAGCCGAACTTGACCGTCAGCTGAACCCCGGTCTGCTGTTGAAAGAGCTGCAACACAGGCGTGAGTAGCGGCTCCCGCCGCCCGGAGAAGATCACCAGCTCTCCAGAGCTTTGAGCCATCATACCCAAGCTCCCAATCCCCGATGTAAGGGGCACAAGAATGCCAAGTATGCCCCCCACAATCAACAGTCTGAGCGTAAGCCACTTTCGCATACGGATAGACCTCCTCATAGTTTCGGCGAGGGACCTTCTCAGTAGAGTTGACCATCTCGGGCTGAGCCTGCTTGATTTCTGCCCTGAAAAGCCTACTGAAACAGTCTGCTTTTGTCAAGGGGATTTCACGAATAAGAATCGTTCCTAACTGCATTTCTAAGCGATCCGAAGTGGGCGCTGTGGGAGGGTCTACTAGGAGGAGAGATTCGCCGCTTTGAAGCAGCTCCGACATAGGCCGTAGAAGACGGTCTCATGGGAGCGCACACTAAATCCCTGCCTGCTCAACTCGCGGTTCAGCTGCGCTTGGACAGGTATTTCTACGTCGTAAACCCGCTCGCAGCGCTCGCAGAAGAAATGGTAGTGCTGATGGGTCTGAGGATCGTAGCGGTTGGGACCATCGGGAGTTGAGATTTCTAGAATGAGTCCTTCTTGCGCGAGGAGCTTAAGGTTGCGATAGACGGTGGCCAAGCTGAGGTGCGGCAGGCGTCTTTTCACCCGCTGATAGATCTCATCGGCGGTGGGATGGGATACATCGCCCTGCAGGGCGGAGAAGATGGCTTTCCGCTGCTTGGTAACCCGTGGCAGGCTCTGCTTCATCACCGCTCTCATATCTATACGGAGTCTACCTGGCTTATTCGCTTCTGTCAAATCTTGCTCGAGGGAATCGGCCGCTGTACTATGAACTCCATGTCCTTCAAAGCCACTTGGAAGATCAGCTTCGGCGAGATTGACTACGCGGGCGTCGTCTACTATCCCAATTTTTTCGATTATTTTCAGCGCACGGAAGAGGCCTTCATGGAGCACATTGGATTTCCGTACCCCTATTTGATTGGCGAACTTGCGTTGGGCTTCCCCATCGTGCATGTGGAGTCCGATTTCAAGCGACCTGTACGCTACGGCGATGCCATCGACATCGTGCTAGAAGTGGTTGAACTGGGCAATCGCTCTGTGACGTTTTCATTTCGAGTCTTTAAGGGGCGCGAGGTTTGCGCGGAGGCGAAGATCAAGCACGTCACGGTGGATCTAAAAGCGTTCAAAGCCATCCCACTACCGGAGGATTTGAGGAAGAAGCTAGAGCGGGAAGCGGGAAGTTAATATAAGCCCATCTTCTTCAGCAGCGCCATGAACCTCGGATCGGAGCGCAGGCTATCGAACCTGGGATCCACTTTGAGATAGACCAACCAGCTCGTACGCGCCTCATAGGCTTTGTCCAGCCACTCGAATGCTTGATCCTTTTCACCCAAGCTCATCAGAATAGTTGCCATGTCATAGGGGGAGACGTACCTTCTCCTGGATAGCTCGTCCAGTTCGTTGAGCATCCTCATGGCCTCATCCCGTCTGCCGGACATTGCATAGGTGCGTCCCATCCATACCAACGTCCGGGGACTATCTTCAATGCGCCTTGCGGCTTGAAGCGCGGCGAGCGCTTCTTCATACATTGCTTTCTGCTCATAAGCCCAACCCAAGAATAGGTGCGCTTCGAAGAAGCTAGGATCCATCTCAAGCGCCTTCTGGCATTGCTCTAGAGCCAGATCGTATTGACGCGCAAAGAAGTGGTGAAATGCCAGATGTACGATCATCTCGACGTCAAGCGGATCCAGTTCCAGAGCACGCTTACTCGCGACCAAAGATTCATTCGTCTGCCCCAGGAGGATCCAATAGTGCGAATACCAATGGTACGCGTCTGCATGGTTTGCGTTCAGCTCGATGGCACGCATCAGTTCACTCTTGGCATTCGCCCAATTCCATTCGTAATGCAGCTGGATGAGCCCTAGCGATGTGTGAGCTTCCGCCAATGTCTCGTCCAACTCCAGAGCCTTCTCGGCAGCTTTTTTCGCTCTCTGCAATGCTTCTTTGGGAGGTAATCCGAGAGCTTCACTGGACCCGAGCCCGCTATGGGAGTCTGCCAACCCAGCGTACGCCAGAGCATAGTTCGGGTCCGTTGTGATCGCCTGGGTGAAGAATTCGATGCCTTTCTTCATGCCGCCGGCAGTCCATTTGTTCCAGAAGTAGCGACCCTTCAAATAGAGTTGATACGCTTCCAGGTTCTCTGTTGCCTTCTTATCGATCTGGCTCTTCTCCTTGGCCAGTAACTCCACCTGCAGTGCTTCGGCTACCCTGTGAGCAATGTCACTCTGAATGGCAAATACATCCTCCAGCTCGCGGTCGTACTTCTCGGACCATAGGTGCTCCTCACTTCGCACATCGATGAGCTGCACGGTGATGCGAAGCTTGTTCCCCGCTTTGCGCACGCTGCCTTCCAAGACCGTCCCTACTTTGAGTTCTCGACCAATCTCGGCAACGCTCTTCCTTGCGTCCTTGTATCGCATGACCGATGTTTGGGCAATGACCCGGAGGCAACAGATCTTTGAAAGCGTGTAAATCAACTCCTCGGTCATGCCATCCGTGAAGTATTCATCTTGGGGATCCGTGCTGAGATTGACCAGAGGCAATACCGCGATGCGGGATTTATCGGGCAATGTCGGCGATTGAGGCACCTCGCCTTCACTGTGCAGGACCACTTTGTAGATGCCCACAGGCAGCTCCACATTCTTCAATTCGCGTTCACCCAGACTCACGATGGGTGCATCGATCTTATTTCGAATCTGCCGGTAGATATCTTCAGAGATAGAGATTCCGCCGGGATCGGCCAGCGGCTCGATGCGAGATGCGATGTTCACCCCATCGCCAAACACATCCCCATCTCTGTGCACCACATCCCCCAAGTGGAGACCGATGCGAATGTGAAATCTTCGATCTAGGGGGGCGAATGCATTTCGATCTGCAAGCATCTTCTGTATTGCAATGGCGCAGCGCGCGGCTTCGAGGGCACTGGAGAACTCGATGAAGAAACCATCTCCCGTGGCCTTGATCTCTTTGCCGTTGTGCGCGGGAAAGAGACGGCGAACCATTCTCTGCTGTTCTACGAGGAGTTCGAGGGCCAGGGCTTCGTTCTGCTGGGTCAAGGCAGTGTAGCCGACCATGTCCGTGAACATGATGGCCGCCAGATGTCTGTGTTCATTCCCCATCGCTCGACCTTCTCCCAGTGAGAACCCTATCCACTTCTATTGTGCATCGATCTTTGAGCCTGCGCCAACCGGCTCGGCGTTACGGAGAATTCGCACAAGGCGTCCAAGAGATCATGCTTCCCCGCGCCAGGGTTCCCTCTCCTTCGGGCAGACGTGCTAGTGCCGTGCACTCGGTGAGGTTCGTGATCATGTGAGAGGATTGGTGAGGTAGCGGGATAATCCACACTTCACCTTCTGATGAGATCTCTACACGACATCGTACCCACCACTCTCGCTCCAAGCTCAATGCGAGAGACTCGCTCAGTCGACCTTTGAGCAACAGCGGAGACCAGGAAGAGGCACTCTCCAAAAGATCAAGCACCCGTCGCACATGCGTTACGAGGCAGGTGAAGACGGAGCCAGGGTTGCCTGGTAATCCGAGAAGCGGCACTTTCCCATGCATTCCAAAGAAGAGGGGCTTGCCTGGCCTCTGCCGCACTTTCCAGAAGATCTCGCGCACGCCCGCCTCCTTGGCCGCACCCATGACGAAATCGCGCTCGCCGACGGAGACCCCGCCTGCTGTGACAAGCAGATCTGAGCTTGCTAACGCATCGCGCATGGCTTTCTCCGTACCCTTTAGGTCATCGGGCAGATGCACCGCGGAGATGCGAGTATAGCTGCAGGTGCGCAACCAGTTTGTGATGAGAGGCGTATTTGAATCGTAGACTTCCCCGGGCTCAAGCAGCTTGCCCGGAGGCACTACTTCATCTCCCGTGGTGAGCACAGCAATCCGCGGCTCACGGTGAATTTGAACTCGTTCCACCCCTGCAATCGCAAAGGCAGCCAGATGGCCAGGCTGGAGTCGCACGCCGGCTGTCGCCAGGCTCTCACCCTTGGAGATCTCCTCGCCTCGCTCTCGAAGATTAGTACCTGCAGGCAGAGCATTGCGCACCAGCAGCCAGTCCTTTTCAACTTGCGCATCTTCTTGGCGCAAGATCGCATCGGACCCTTGCGGCACATATCCCCCGGTGAAGATGCGCATAGATTCTCCGGATTTCAGTATTGGAATCGAAGAGAGCTTCCCTGCAGGGATCTCTCCCGCTAGGCGCAGTCGGGCTGGCTGCTCAGGGTTCGCGCTCTTCGTGTCCTCGGCACGCAGAGCATAGCCATCCATCGCGCTTTGTGGAAAGGGAGGCAGGTCTGTCTGAGCGTGCACGTCTTCAGCTAGAACTCGCCCGAGAGCCTCGCTTAACGGCATTTCGACGATAGGCAATGGGGAGATCTCACTCTCATAGTGCCGAAACGCTTCATCAACGGAGATCATCGCTCCTCCACTTTACTCGCTTTGAGCTCGCAAGCCCAAGCGCTGGAGCACTAACCAGAAAGGGCCTGCTGGAGCAGCTTGAGCGATGCGATGAAGAGCACCGCCCCCAGCAGGCGCTGCACCAGCACCGGGGAGAAGCGCTGGGCCCCCAGCCGTGAGCCGAGCATTCCCCCGACGACCACGGATGCGAGTAGAGGTAAGAGTAGATCCCAGTTGGGGCTGCTCTGGAGTGAACGAGCCAGAAGCCCGCTCATGGAATTTAGCACGATGAAGGCACTGGAAACAGCTGCTGTGCGCTTCGCATCCGCCCAGCCGAGAAAGAGTAAGAACGGGCTGAGAAAAATGCCGCCTCCCACGCCAATCAATCCCGCTAGGAGCCCCAATACGGCACCGATGATCAAGCCTGTAGGCCAGACGATACGTGGCTGCGTCGTCCATTTGGGTCTAATCTCTTGACCCAGCCCCAAGAGACTGGCCGATGCCAGGAGCAACGTGAAGCCCAGAAGCCCTGCGAAGACGCGTGGCGAGATAGTAAGCAGGCCCCCCAAGAATGCAGCCGGGATTGAGGTTATCACAAAGGGCAAAAGGAGTTGCCCTGAGAAATGACCCGCTCGCCAGTAGTTCCAGAAACCGATGCCCGCGACCGCGATATTCAGCGTAAGCGCAATCGGAACAATCTCCTCACGAGCAAGCCCCACGAGCGCCGCAATCGCAAGATACGCCGAGCCTCCCCCATGCCCAACAGAAGAGTACAGCAACGCCGCAATGAAAAACAGCAGTAGAAGCAGCCAGAGGTCCGAAGGCATCAGCTATAACCGTGAGGGTGAGGGAGTTTTCGAAGTACGAAGAAGACGTGGAGCACAGCAGGAAAGAGAGCGTCATACGTCTCTTTGGCTCCGCGAGTGCTGCCAGGCAGCGTGAGCACCAGCGTATTCTTGATCATTCCTGCAATGCCACGCGAAAGCATCGAGTACGGTGTGCGATGCTGACCGTACGCCCGAGCTGCTTCCATGACTCCAGGGATCTCGCGCTCTATGAGGGGTCGAAGCGCTTCCACGGTCTGATCCGTGTGTGCAAGCCCTGTGCCCCCGACAGTGAGAATCAAATCTATGCCACCCCCAACGAGAGCGACCACACTCTCTCGGAGCCGCTCGGGATCATCGGGCAAGATCTCATACCCTTTGGCTTCCACGCTGGGCTCTTTCTCCAGCGCTTCGAGAATGGCTCTGCCAGCTTTGTCTTCCTTCTTGCCTGCGGCCACGCTGTCAGACAAGACGATCACGGCAGCCTTCACCGGTGGCGAGAGCGCGTTGCGATAATCGCTCTTGCCGCCTTTCTTAGAAACGAGGCGAAGCGAGCGAATCTCGATCTCTCCCGTATGGGGTTTGAGCATGTCGTAGAGCGTGAGGGCAGCGATGCTCGCGGCCGTGAGTGCTTCCATCTCCACGCCCGTGGGCGCAATCGTCTTCACAGATGCCTGAATGCGCACGCCTTCCTCTTCGAAAGCGTATGCGATTTCCACATGAGTCAAAGGAAGGGGATGGCAGAAGGGAAGAAGTTCCCAAGTGCGCTTCGCCGCCAGAATTCCGGCTGCGCGGGCAACCTCGAGGGCATCGCCCTTTTCAGTATGTCGCTCTTTGAGAAGCGACTGCGCTTCGGGAGGGATTGCCACGAAGGCTTCGGCTACGGCCTCCCTCAGTGTCTCGGATTTTCCTGTGATATCCTTCATAGCTTGAGTTTCTCATCCGGTTTCAAGGAGGTGCCTTCAAGGAAACGGCTTTCGCCCGTCTCGTAGTGTTCTTCCTTCCAGATCGGAGTACGTTGTTTGAGTTCATCAATGGCGTAGCGTGCGGCTTCAAAGGCCTCCGCACGATGAGCGGCTCTGACCACGACGATCACACTCGACTCACCCAGTTGCAACATGCCAATTCGGTGTTGAATCCGGCAGCGTCGCACATCGAAGCGCGCGAGCACTTCCTCTTCAATTTCTCTCAGGACTCTTTCAGCCAAGTGCCCGTGGGCTTCGTAAGTGATCGCTCGCACGGGTTTTCCCTCATTCTCGTTGCGCACAGTCCCACAGAAAATAGCCAGTCCTCCGCTGCCCGGGTCTTCGGTCTCTTGCAGGAGCTGGTTCAGATCCAGAGAATGTTCAGTCATCCAGCGGCCCATCTCTATCCTCCACTCACCGGAGGTAGAAGCCCAATCTCGTCTCCATCTCGCACCAGGTGACCACCATCGACAATCTCATCGCCCACAGCGTATACAACGCTCTGCATCTTGGAGCGCAAGGCAGGATATCTTTCGATGAGTTTTTCACCAATCTCCTTTACGGTGAGAGAGTCTTCGGCAAATTGGAAGCCTTGTTCCTTGACGCCCACGTCGCGCTGAAGTCCTCCGTAGAAGACGACCTTCACGCGCATTGGCTCTTCAGCCTCCCAACGTGGACATGACCGTGTGAGTAGTCTGCCCCTCTTCCCAATGATGGCCTTTGGGCTTGATCTCGAGTGCTTTCTTGAAAGCCTCTTCGATGGCGGCGAGATCGCGGTTGACAATTGCCTCTCGCATATTTACATGCACATCGTAAGCCAAACAGGGTCGAAGCTCGCCGTTGGCTGTGAGTCGAATTCGGCTGCACGTATCGCAGTATTTGTTGGAGATCGGGGTGATGAAACCCACCTTCCCCGGAGCACCCGGAACTCTCCAGTACTTTGCAGGGCCATTCCCCTTCTCCACGGCAGGCACAAGCCCATATTTCTCTGTCAGTCGCTCTCGCACTTTCGTCAAGTTGAGATACGATCCGAAGCCGTCCAGACTGAGCGCCTCGCCTATGGGCATCAGTTCCAGAAACCGCACGATGATCCGATCTTGCAGTGTGAGCTTGAAAAGGTCTTCGACCTCATCGTCGTTGAAGCCCTTCATGATGAGCGCATTGAACTTTATCGGCGTAAGTCCCACTTCCATGGCTTTACGGATGCCTGTCATCACTGTCTCTAGTGTCCCCATGCGTGTGAGTCTTTGGAATCTCTCTGGCTGGAGCGAGTGCAAGCTCACGTTGATTCGATCTAAGCCGGCTTCCCTGAGCGGCTGGGCGAAGCGCTCCAAAAGCATGCCGTTGG
>Ga0154800_1006_pt2 | contig 11333 bp, 13 predicted proteins | sample Rifle2008BG16ft_FD_105808 | JGI IMG/M metagenome (GOLD analysis project Ga0154800, IMG submission 105808) | Candidatus Fraserbacteria bacterium RBG_16_55_9 | reverse complement strand
CTCGGGAAGCCCCGGGAGATCGAGTGAACATGGCCGCATAGGCCCCTGAGCGAATCGACCGCAGGGGATCTTTCACCACCTGGATGGTGGCCGGGGAGCCCTCAATGGTTTCAAAGAAACCTTGGGTAGTCCCGTTCTCAAACCCGCTACTGAAGATGAGTTTCGCGTCGGCGCTGCCCGCCAGAGCATACCCTGCGAAAAACGCGAAAAGCCCTAAAATGATCTTTGCCCTCATGTGCGTAATCATACTATATAGAGTCACCCTTATAGAGTCACCCTTGTCACAAACCTCCCTGAAACCACTATATACGCAGTTGATACCCCAAGTCGGTCCTACAGATCACATTACCGTCATTCGTCGCGTTCGGTATGCACCCGGCGACGCGTGCGCTTGGTCTCACCCTTCCGGCGCTTCTTGGTAAGTGTTCGCTCTCGGGAAGCGCGGGTAGGTCGAGTTGGCCGCCGTTTCTTGCGTGGCAGGAGTGCCCGCTGCACGAGCACCTGGAATCGTCGGATCACATCCTCGCGATTGCGCCACTGGCTGCGGGTCTGCTGAGAAACCAGATGCAGAAGGCCTTCTTTGTCCATGTGGGACTCGAGGGCTTTGGAGATTTGAGTTCGTTGTGCTTCGCTCAGACTCGGAGAATGCGCCACATCGAAGATCAACTCCACTCGAGTGGACGTGCGGTTGACATTCTGGCCGCCGGGACCGCTGCTTCTGCTGAACTGAAATCTCAGCTCGCTCAACGGGATGGCCAAATCCTCATTGATGCGCAGTGAAGTGTCATCCTTCATATGGGTTCATTATCTTGCTACAATGATCTGGGTGCAATCAATCATGACTTCGAAGAAGTTTCCCGTTTCTCTACTCGAAGAAGTGAGGCAGAATCTGGAGCGCTTGCGCCGAGATCTGACGGTGCTGAATACGCCCAACTCCGAGGATGCTTCTTTTGCAGAGGGCTACTGCTTTCAAGCATATGAAACCCTGAACGCCAAGACTCTTCAGAGAATGGATCGTGGAGTTGTTGAAATGCTGCGGGCATTCTATAAATCATTACGCATGCTGAGCGAGGGCCATTCCGGCTTTGTCACTGCCGATGAAGAAATGCTGGGAAGGGCATATCGCATCACCCTCGAAGCGGCGATCGAGATGGGAGAAGAGTTGCTTGAAGGCTGAACGAATCGCGATCTCATTTCAGCATCTACATAAGGTCTACCCCAACGTGCTGGCAGTCAAAGACCTCACGCTCGATATCCAGCAGGGAGAGTTCTTCGGCCTTTTGGGGCCCAACGGTGCGGGCAAGACGACGAGCATCCAAGTGATCGCAGGCTTGGTGAAACCCACATCTGGACAAGTCATCGTGAACGGCCTTGACGCTGTGCGGGACTACCGCCGCGTGCACCGCATGGTAGGAGTCATGCCTCAGGAAGAGGTGCTCGACAGCTGGTTTCTCAGCGTGCGCGAGATTCTAGTGTATAACGCGGGCTACTTTGGGATTCCGGCCCGAGAGGCCGGGCGACGCGCCGATGAATTGCTGGAACGCTTTGACCTGGGGGAGAAGCGCAGCGCGAAAGTGAGCGAGCTTTCTGGAGGCATGAAGCGGAGACTCCTCCTGGCAAAGGCGCTCATCCACAATCCTGAGATTCTCATTCTAGATGAGCCCACGGCGGGGGCTGATGTGGCGCTGCGTCGCCAGATCTGGCAGTTGATGAGTGAATTGAACGCTCAAGGCAAGACGATTCTTCTTACCACTCACTATCTGGAAGAGGCCGAACGGCTCTGCGAGCGTGTAGCCATCCTAGACCGCGGTGAATTATTGGCTGTGGGGCCGCCTGCCGAGTTGACACGGAGCTCTCACCGTGACTTTGTTGAAATCGAGCTGGCCTCCTCCGCCCCCCGGGATCTCAAGTTGCCTGGGCTAAACTACACTGTGGAGAACGGGAAGTTGCGCCTGGCAGGTACACTGGAAGATGAGCACGTCCTGGAAGTGTTAAATGCACTGGCGCGAGAGGGTGTCAAGATCAGTGCCATTCATGCCGAGCGCGCTCGCCTGGAAGACGTCTTCCTAGAGATCACCCAAGGATTCAGAAAATGATCGGCTTTTACACGCTCTGGAAGCGCGAGATGGTTCGCTATCTCAAAGGCTCTCTGGATACGATCGCGCCTCCCATCATCTCGACGATTCTCTTCATCTTCGTCTTCGGCCTGGCGCTGGGATCGCGCTTGGGAGCCGTGGGAGAGTTCCCATACATTCAATTCATGCTGCCCGGCGTCATGATGATGTCTGTCATTATGAACTCCTTCTATAACCCGGCCTACAGTGTGTTTCAGTCTCGATGGCAGGGGAACATCGCCGACTTTCTGGCGAGTCCGCTCTCGTACTCTCAAATGGCGGTGGCGACCATCTTAGCGGGCATGTGTCGCGGGATGATTGTGGGTCTGATCGTCTTGGGAGCGGCCTTTGCGTTTACGAGCCTTCCGCTCGCTCATCCGGGGCTCATGGCGCTCTATCTGGTGTTGGTCTCATTGGCATTTGCCAGCTTCGGCTGCATTGTCGGGCTCTGGACCAAGGGCTGGGACGGCGTGAACGCTGTGTCCATCTTCTTGCTCGACCCTCTGGTGATGTTGGGCGGTGTCTTCTATTCTCTAGAGATGATTCGTGGGGTCCCCATTCTGGAAGTGCTCACTCAGATCAACCCGTTCACGTACATCACAGGTGGGTTTCGCTATAGTCTGCTGGGCATTGCGGATACCGATCCGTTCGTGGGGTTAGGGATCACCGCGATGCTCGGCGTTGGGCTGCTGCTTGCCTCCATTGCTCTCTTTTGGCGGGGCTATCACCTCAAGCACTGAGAGATTTACATCCCTAGTTCCGCTCGGGTCTGGATAAAGCTCAATAACTGCTCCCTGGAGATCAGCCCCAGGAGTTTTTCATCTTGGATGACCAACACTTGATTGATTCCATCCACAGTCATCTGCTCAAGTACCCTTGCTAGCGTATCCTCCGGGCCTACTTGGATCGTGCGCTCCAGCGGGGTCATCGCCGCTTCCACGGTTGTGGTTGCCCAGGAGGCTTTCGGGATCGTCTTCACATGATGAAGGGAGATGATTCCCAGCGGCCGCCCATTATCCATTACGGGGAAAGAGCGGCGTCCTGTCTTGAGGAGGACTTCTTGGATGAAGCGATCCAAGGTGAGGTCACGGCGGACCTGAGGGAGATCGCTTTGAAGTACCTCGCGAGTCACGCGGCTGCTTAGCATCTCGCGGAGCGCCAATTGCTGGTAGCTCATGGAGGCCGCATTGTCGAGGAACCAGCCGATGAACGCCAGCCAGATTCCGCTCAGCCAATCGCCATCCAGTAGGGCCAGCAAGAGACCTCCTAAGATGAACAGGTAAGCCACTCCACGGCCGATCCAAGAAGCGATCCTCGTGGCTCGGACGAGATTGCCTCCAATGCTCCACAAGATCGCGCGAAGCACTCGGCCTCCATCCAGTGGGAAACCGGGGATGAGATTGAAGAGCGCGAGGGCAAAGTTGGTATAGCTTAGCCACTCAGAGAGCGCGGCCAATGGAGACCTTGGATTCGGCCAGCTCGCGGACAGTGCCCAGAAAAGGAGCCCCAACAAGGCGCTTACTGCCGGACCGGCTATGGCAATGAGTAACTCTTGGCGGGGCCGCGTGGGCTCGCGCCCGATTCGGGCCACGCCTCCGAAGATGAAGAGCGTGATGCTCTGAACCGGAAGGCCCGTTCGGAGGGCCACAACACTGTGCCCTAACTCGTGAGCCAACACCGAAGCAAAGAAGAGCAGGCTGGTGACAAGGCCTACGATCCAATAGATCCCTTCACCCAAGGAGGGATAGAATCTGGGCCAGGATGGATAGATATCTGGAAAGTAGTTGGCGGAGAGCGTCCAGGTGACCAGCGCGAAGACGATGAACCAAGAATAATCGAGACCGATCTCGATGTGAAAAACCTTCCCGAGACGCAGTGCGTTGCGGACGGCAAGGTTTGCTCGAATGCGATCCAATAGCCTCACTCCACGATCACTTTGCCTCTCATAGACGGATGGATGGCGCACTGATATTCGAAGGTGCCGGGAGTGCTAAACGTGAATGAGAATTGCTGGTTCTTAGAGAGAGTTCCGGAGTCGAAGAGCCCTGCAGGATTGGTACTGGTGACCGTGTGAGGAGCACTGTCCTTCTGCACCCACATCACTTTCGCTCCCTTCTTCACCCGAATCAAAGAGGGGCGAAAGTCGAAGTTGATGATCTCTACAGTTTGAGTTTCAATGGGTGGAGGATTTCCATTCCCGTCCTGGCCGTACAAGCCCTGCAAGAGCTCGCATCCGCTGAGCGCTCCACTGAGGAGCACGCTTCCGCTAAAGAGTCCGAAGGTCTTCAGAAGGTCTCGTCGTGTCATGATCTGGTCTCCTCTTGTGCCTGCTGTTTCAAGAGTATCTGAGAAGCCGGTCGTAATCAATGTTGACTTGACAACCTCGCAAGCCATGTGTTATAAGCGAGAAGCGACAATCTCTACGATCTTAACTTGAAGAGACCATCAAGGAGGAAGCAATGAAGGAGTTCTTAAAACTTGCCATTATCGGTGTGATTTTCGTGCTTCTCATGAGTATCCAGGGTATCGCTACATCTCAACCTTCTGCGCAAACGTTGATGAATCAGCTGCCCAAAGCCGTCTTCTCCTACTCGCCTTCCAGCCCCATGGTGGGCACGTCCATCTTCTTTGATGGATCACTCTCTTGGGATAATGATGGCTCTGTCAAGTTGTATCAATGGGACTTTGGCGATGGGACGAAGGGTGCGGGCGCTCTGTACACTCACGCGTTCTGGACAGCAGGGACCTTCCTTGTCGCACTCACCGTTACCGATGATCGGGGTGCATCGGGCACCCTGAGCGGGAGCATCACGGTAAGCGCCACCCCGGCGCTCGTTCGAGCTCCCATAGGTTTGACGGCCAACGGAGTTTCGCCTAGCCAGATCGATCTCGCCTGGCAGCACCCCGCAGGAGTGGCTGGTTTTGAGATCGAGCGAAGATTGGAGAGAGGGAGCTGGTTCCCGAGAGAGACAGTCGGTCTTCAGAGGACCTTCTCGGACACGATGCTCGCAGAGGGTACGAGGTATTGCTATCGAGTGCGGGCGTTCAGCCCGGGTGGACCTGGTATTTCTCGGTCGGATTATTCCAACGAGGCTTGCGCCACGACCCCGCGCCGCTTGGGGACGGATGAGCAAGTTGTCCAGCGCGCTGAAATCTCTCGTGCCCGCGCCGAGGCTGTGCGATGGTATCGAGCTGCACTTCTCGTGAAGCTAAACGGTGTGCCTAAGCTCAACCATTACGACGCCATGCAGGCGCTCTATGATGTAACCGGCAAGTTTAGTCAAGATCGATGGGAGAGGGCCATCAGCTATGCGGATAGCCAAAAAATCTCTGATCCCTTTTTGAAGACCATCGATATGATGCTCCATCTGCAGGCGGACCAGACTCTCGAGGATATGATGCGGAACTACATTGGGCTGACGGACGAAGCGTACTTCCGTTGGTTTGAGGACTACCTCCTCATGGACTTCGGACCCAAGTTTGACAAGTCACCCTGCGGTGATCCGCGCGAATGTACGGACATCCTTGAGTATCTGGCGAACGCAATTGAAATCGAAGCAGATGCTTGGGAATCGCAGGACCTCGAGCAGCTGACAGAGGCGTTTCGCCAGGAAGTCTGGTTTGCCGGATACGTGGATTCTCTAGACGACTACGCGGAGAAGTTTGGCGGCGCGACGATCCAGCGGACCACATTCCTCTACGATCTTCGCTACAGGGGAACGAAAGTCGTCGACTTGGTCTACTTCGAACTGACTTTCCTCGTCTTTACGAAGGACGAGATGGAGGAGATCGGCACATTCTTGGATGGTGCCTGGCATGCGGGCAATGCTGCCGCCCCTTGGTTTACGCCGGGGACGGCTGGAAGACTCCTAAACATGGCGCAATTGGCCTCCATCGCTAAGACCATCGGGGCTGCTGCTGGCAACATCGAGCTGTACGATCTCAGCGGCGCCAAAGTCGATCACGCGGTGGGGAGTGGTGCGACCTGGGCGACCCGTCTGGCTCGTGCCGGCCGGTCTTTAGCAAACGGGGTTTACTTCTACCTCATCACGGTCACCAACCCCGATGGCAAGGTGCTCCAGCGACAGGTCGGCAGACTCGTCGTCTTGCGATAAATAGGTCTCGTTACGATACAGTAAGATTAAAGGGGATGGCTCTTATAGCCATCCCCTTCACTTTTCTGTAAGGGTTAGCACTTCTCTCAATGTTGAAATCTTAGGCCCGTGCCATTCCTCATCACCCGAAGCATGGGCATCTTTGTAGGATGCTCGAATGAGGACCGCATGCATGCCAATTTGAGAAGCGCCCATGAGGGCGTTTCCCGCCAGAGATCCGGAACGACGGAAGAGCAATTGCTGATGAGGCCAATCTTGTACCCTAGGACTCTCAACTCTGCCAAGGTTTCGACCGCGTCAGGTCGCGGGAGAAGGGTTTGACGTGTGAAATCCAGCATCCTCCGAGCGGCTTCTGAGATCTGAGCAGCTTTTACGTTTACATGTAGAGATCGGCAAATTTGTTCAATATTGGCTTCTAGGGATGGGAAAGCCCCTGTCGCTCGCTGGTCGTAGGTTCCAACCCACTGGTATGCAAAATCACGCTGTGGTGCAGCAAGAGCCATGGCCATCTCTGACAGCAGACTCTCGTGCTCAGCCTTGTAAAACTGATCCACCAACGTCCCAAAGAGATCGAAAACGACAGCTTGATATTTCACAGTTTCTTTCCGAGAGCACCGAGTACTCGGCGGACAATTCCATCCGCATCCAGTCCGTATTTCTGATAGAGTTCTGCTGGCGTCCCCGATTCGGCGTACACCTCGACCCCGATCTTCACAACCTGGCGCGGAGCGTTTGCCTGAGAGAGCGCTTCGAGCACGGCATCGCCCAAACCTCCACGAGGGCTGTGATCCTCTACGGTCACAAAAAGCTCTGTATCTTGGGCAGCTTCTGCTAGAACAGTTTGATCTGGCGGGTGAACGGTGGGCAGGTGAATCAAACGCGGATTTAACTTCTGGGTCTTCAATTTCGTGGCTGCCAATAGCGCTGGATAGGTCGTCTCTCCGGTCGAGACGAGCGTGATCCCCTTGCCGGGGATGAGTTCAACGCCCTTGCCAAACTGGAACAAATACTCTTTGGCAAAGATGGGCGGGAGTGGATTGCGTGAGAGTCGCATGTAGACAATCCCTGGGCATTCGAAAGCGGCGAAAGTTGCTTGTTTCGCCTCTTCATAGTCTGCTGGACAGATCACCGTGGCGTTGGGAAGAGTACGAAATAGAGCGATGTCCTCAATGGCCTGAGCGGAGCTGCCGTCTTGCCCTGTGCCGATCCCGCCGTGGCTGCCCAGCACGAAGGCGTCAAAGCCAGGAATGGCAACGGATTGCAGCAATGGCTCAAAGCCTCGCTCCAGAAATCTCGCAAACGTCGTGATGACGGGTTTTACGCCTCGGGCAGCCAGTCCGCCGGCTGCCGCACACATGAACGCTTCTGAAACTCCGCAGCTGATCCAGCGCCCCTTTTCGTAAAAGGGCTCTTTCCCAAACTCGCCAAACTTCTCTCTAAATTTGAGAGTTTTTGTCGATTTATCGAGATCGGCTCCTAAGACAACGAAGTTCTTCTCCACACCCAGCTCTACCAGGGCTTCCCCGAAGGCATCTCGAACATAGCGGCGTTCAACCGCTTTCGGCTTGCCAGAATCATCCACAAACTGGCTGAATTCAACGGGATATCTCATAGTATGGATGCCTCGGCTTGAAGGGTGGCGAGCCACTTTTCGTATTGCTCGCGGGTGGGGGATTTCGCATGCCAATCGGGATCGTTCTCGATCTCAGGAACGCCTTTCCCTTTGACGGTGTTCGCAAGGAGAATGGCGGGCTTCCCTCGCGCGGATTTCGCTTTCTGGAATGCCTGTGAGAGCCACTCAAAATCGTGTCCACTGAGAGACGTCCCATTGCGCTCAGGGAAGGGGATCTCCGAGCCGACCACCTCCCACCCAAAGCTTTTCCATTTATCCCCCACAGGAAGAAGTTCTGTGGTCTTAAACACGAAGTCATCATTCTGGAGCCAGTTGAGATCCAAGACAGCCGTGAGGTTATCGAGTTTGTGGTAGGCAGCATTCCGCGCGGCTTCCCAAGTGATCCCCTCTTGCATGCCTCCATCCGAGACGAGCAGATAGACGTGCGTCTTTCGTCCAGCCATTCTCTCCGCGATGGCCATGCCGATAGCTTGAGAGATCCCTGTGCCCAGACTGCCAGTGGAGAACCAGATTCCCCGCTTGGGCCAGAACTTTGGGTGGCCCTGCAGGGTGCCCATCTGCTCACCGGGAGGCGTCTTGGGGTCGATCCGACGATATGTCTTTAGCATGTCCCCGGGCAAAAGACCGGCCAGGGATTGAGCAGCGTAGAATCCTGGTGTAACATGGCCCTTATCCAGCACAAAAATATCGTTTTCCAGAGAGTCAGGCCGCTTGCGATCGTAGCGCATCTGCTCAAAGTAGAGTTCAACCAAGATCTCCGCAGCGGAGTACGAACCGCCGAGATGTCCAGATTGCGCTTCGTATACCAGTCGAAGTGCAATCTGCCGCAGTTTGTTTGCGAGCCTTTTTTTCTCTCGAATATCCATCTAGTTAGCTAGCTAGTTAATTAACCAACGATCTTCTGTTTGGTCTTCTCCCAGTCGGCCAGGAACTGTTTCAAACCTATATCCGTGAGCGGGTGCTCAAAGAGCTTCTGGAGGACCGAGAAAGGCATGGTCGCGATGTCCGCTCCCAAGAGCGCTGCTTCCACCACGTGCACGGGGTGGCGCAGACTGGCCGCCAGGACTTCTGTGGGTAGGTTGTAGTTCTGGAAGATCTGCACGATCTGGGAGACGACTTCCATTCCGTCGCCGCTCTTGTCGTCGATACGCCCGACGAACGGTGAGACATACGTAGCTCCGGCCTTGGCTGCCAGGAGCGCTTGCGAGGGGGAAAAGGCCAGCGTCACGTTGGTCCGGATGCCCTCTTGTCTCAGTCGCTTAACGGCTTTCAGGCCCTCGGGGATCATTGGGACTTTCACTACCATATTCTCGTGGATCTCTGCCAATTCCAGGCCCTCTCGGACCATCCCTTTGGAGTCCGTGCTCACGACCTCACCGTTTACGGGACCGTTGACGATCTGGCAGATCTCTTCCAAAATCTGGCGATAGCCCTTGCGGGTGCGCTCCATCTCTTTTGCCAGAAGAGTGGGGTTCGTCGTTACCCCATCCAAGATGCCCCAGCTGGCTGCCTGCTCGATCTCTTCCCGATTGGCCGTATCCACAAAGATCTTCATCGAATCGCGCCTCCTGTTTGGAAATCTTCTCGTAAGCTCCGCATGGTGCTGATGTTGATTATGTCCATAGCGGAGTTAAGTTTTTCCGCCTCATCAGCGGCTTTGGGAGTCTCCAGAATAAACGGCAGATTGCGTAGCTTTGGGTGATTGACAATCAGTTGGAAACCACTAAGGCCAATCTGGCCCCGGCCGATGTGCTCATGCCGATCGCGCCGTGCTCCCAGGGGGTGCTTCGAGTCATTCGTGTGAATGAGTTTCAATCTCTCTAAGTCGATCTCGCGGTCCAATTCATTCAACATCTCATCCAGCCCCTTGGGTGATGTGAAATCATATCCGGCTGCGTAGCCGTGGCACGTGTCAAAGCAGACGCCCAATCGCTCGGATTGTTTCACATTATCTAGAATCACTCGCAGTTCTTCAAATCGTACTCCCAGAGACGTGCCCTCCCCAGCGTCGTTCTCCAGTAAGATCATTACATCGGGACATTCGCGTGCCTCGGGGCTATTGAACACTTCATCGAGCGCCTGTACGATTCTCTTTAAGCCTGCCTCAATGCCTGTGCCCACGTGAGCTCCGACGTGAGTGTTGACGTGAGGAATGCCTAGTTGACCAGCGCGTCTCACTTCTTCGCGCAGAGCTTGAATGGACTTACTGTAGACGTCCTCCTTTGGGGAAGCCAGATTGATGAGATAGCTGGTGTGAATGACGACATACTCTAAAGAGCTCTTGCTACGTTCCTGTTTGAAAGCTTCGAGTTCTTTGGGCTGAAGGTCTTTCAGATGCCAGCTGCGTGCATTGTGAGAGAAGATTTGTAGAGCATTGATGCCCAACTCTTCTGCTTGAGCGACGGCTTGGTGAAGTCCGCCGGAGATCGAGAGATGGCAGCCTAGGAGCATATTATTCTCTCTAACCCAAAGAGTTTCATCGCGTTCCCCGTCGTCGCTTCTGCTAGCTTCTCCAAAGAGAGATTTCTCAGTTGAGCCACGCATTCGGCCACATGCCTCACATAGAGCGGCTCGTTTCGCTTGCCTCTCTGGGGCACCGGAGCTAGATAGGGACAGTCTGTCTCCAAAATCAATCTTTCCAGAGGGATCGCTTTGACGGTATCTCTTAGAACGCCGCTCTTCGGGAACGTGACCATCCCGTTGATTCCAAGATAAAAGCCCAAATCTAAAATCTTCTGAGCTAAAGCAGCATTGCCTGTAAAGCTATGTACGACTCCAAATGCATCACCGTCTCTCAAGATCTCCAGCACGTCTTCATCGGCTTCTCTGTTGTGAATCACGACAGGTCTTTTTAAGCGATGAGCGAGCGCGAACTGATCTCGAAACGCGACCAGCTGCGCCTCGCGCGGTGAGTAGTCTTTGAAATAATCAAGCCCGATCTCACCCATGGCTACCACTCGCTCCTCGTTCAGCAGAGTTTCTAGCCGAGTGAGAACTCTGGAATCCAGTTGATTGTTCTTTACGAAGCGGCCCGCCTCGTGAGGGTGAATCCCCACAGCGGCAAAGATCTCATGCTTGTGGGCCAGATGCACCGCTTGCTCGCTGGAGTCGAGGTCTGTCCCCATCGTGATGATCTGGATGCCTGCTTCAAGAGCTCGCTGAATCGTTTCTTCTCGGTCGGCATCGAATTGTTTTCCATCCAGATGAGCGTGGGTGTCGACGAGTTGGACAGCCTCCATGATCATGTAATTGTAGGGCATTTTCAGCGTAGTACAAGGATTTTCTCATGCGCCAAGTGTGTTAAGATCGTAGCCGTACGCCGGTCTACATCTTGAGGTCATGAGCCTGTAGTATACTTAAAACAGAAAAGCTAAGGCGAACGCAAGGAGGGAACAATGTGGCTAAGAATCCGTAGATGGTCTGTACTTTGGGGGGGTCTCGTTTTGAGCATCATCTTATTTCATGATTTGT
>Ga0154800_1056_pt8 | contig 11709 bp, 9 predicted proteins | sample Rifle2008BG16ft_FD_105808 | JGI IMG/M metagenome (GOLD analysis project Ga0154800, IMG submission 105808) | Candidatus Fraserbacteria bacterium RBG_16_55_9 | reverse complement strand
CGCGCCCGTGCTATTCAATGTGGGAATGATCGTGGGAGCCGTTTGGATTGCCCCCCACGTGAATCCACCCATTTATGGGCTGGCTATGGGAGTCCTCTTGGGTGGGCTGTGCCAACTCCTCTTTCAGGTTCCTTTTTTGCGAGGGCGCTTGAGCTATCGCTTCACCTGTGATCCCAAAGACGAGAGCATTCAGAGGTTGCTTGGCCTCATGTTGCCGACGGTGATCGGGCTGGTCGTAGTTGAACTGAATGTGCTTGTGGATAGCAAGTTGGCCTCGCGTTTAGGAGACGGCTCCATCGCTGCTCTGCAGTACGCCGTGCGGCTATTCCAGTTGCCGCTGGGGGTGTTCGCTGTCGCGCTGGCTACCGCGCTCTTGCCACGACTGAGCCGACAGTCCGACCCGTCGAATCGCCAGGAGTTTATTGCTTCTCTATTACAAGGCTTGCGCTTGGCCGCCTTCATTCTCCTTCCCGCGACGATAGGGCTTCTCATATTGGGTGGTCCGATCATCCAGCTTCTCTTCGAGCACGGGCGCTTCGGGCCTGAAGATACCGCGCGAACTCTGTATGCACTTCGCTTCTTCGCTTTAGGGCTTTTGGGCTACGGTATGACCTATCTGCTCACCCGGTCTTTCTATGCCCTACAAGATACCCGCACTCCGGTGGCCATCAGCGCCGTGACCGTTGGATTGAACATCGCACTGGATCTACTGTTGATTGGGCCCCTGGGAATCGGAGGCTTAGCCCTTGCGACCTCCATCGCAGGGCTGACGCAGATGGGTCTGCTGATACTTCTGCTTCAAAATCGCCTGCAGGTGCCTCTCGTTTTCAAGATCGCGCCAGAGATCGGAAAGATGCTCCTCGGGGCTCTGTTTATGGGAATCTGTGTCTATGGAGTCGATCGGAGTCTGGCTTATCTGGATGCCAATGAGTTCATACGAGTGGGACTCAGTGTGACCGTGGGCTTATTGAGCTACGGAGTGCTCGCGCTTCGCGGCCATCTGCTCCCGGAGATTCGCTCAGCGGGATTGAGCTCCACTTCAACGCTGGCCGGGTAGAATGATCTTGGGCGTCTCGATAGCAGTGGGTCTTTCAGCTGCCGAAGCTTCCGGCGCACCGATATAGAGCTCCACATGGCCCAAGAGCCCATGCAAAGCCTGCCGAGGTTCCCCGCTGTCTTTTAGTGATTGAACAGCTCCAACCAGTGCATGGGCAGCCTTCTGCGCCTCCTCGGGGTCGAGAGTGCGCTTCTTTTCCATGTACCCCCGAGCGGCTTCTGCTAAGTGCTTGCCAAGAGAAGATCCTGGTGTTTCAATGACTTCGACGGGACTGAGCTTTCGTTTCAGGAACTCAAGGGCCTCATGGAGCTCCTCGTCCGTCCCTCGAGTCTGTTGAAGAAAATACCGATACAGCGAGACCTCTAGAAATACGACAAAATCAAGCTGTTCCTGTTGGCGCTCGCGATAAAATGGCTCTGTAGCCTTCATCCAAGCTTGATGAAACTCCGGTCCCAAGCGTGATCTCTGGTATTCTTCGTGAGCTCGAAAATACTTGCAGTGGGAGGGGCAGTCGATACGAAGCCCTCGATGCTGGCCGCAGCATGCCGTGGAGATGAGTCCTCCCAGCGCTGGGCACTCCCGCCGACCCTTGTCCTTGTGGCAGTAGGCGCAGCTTGTCATCGATCTGGGCGTAAGCCTAGACGAAGCCCAGTTCCATGCGGGCGTCCTCGCTCATCATGTCGGGAGTCCAAGGCGGGTCGAAGACAAACTCCACTTCAACATCGACGTCATCCCCGTACTTCGCGCGAAGCACTCGGACGATCTCTGCTTCTATGACGTCATAGAGCGGACACCCCATGGTCGTGAGCGTCATCTCGATGCGGACGTCCTTTTCAGCGCGGATCTCGACATCATAGAGCAATCCAAGATCCACCACGTTGATCCCCAACTCCGGGTCATTCACATTCTGGCGGATGCACTCTCGTATCTCATCGGCGTTAAGACTCATACGTTTCGGTCACTTCCTTCCCAAAAATCATATCGTCTGGCGCTGTTTCTGCAACAAGTATTGAGCGATCTTGCGAAACTCTTGAGATGCTGGGGAATCGGGCGCACTTTTGACAATGGGCATACCTTGATCGCCGCCCTCTCGAACTTGAGGGTCAAGTGGGATGCTCGCCAAGAGGGGAACCCCTTGGCGCCGAGCCTCACGCTCACCCCCGCCGGAGCCGAAGATATCTGTAGGTTTTCCGCAGTGAGGGCAGCTGAAATAACTCATGTTCTCGACGATTCCCCAAAGAGGCACTTCCAACCGCTTGAAGGTCGTGATCCCTCTGCGAACATCCGCGAGGGAGACCTCTTGAGGCGTCGTAATTGCAATGGAGCCCGAAAGCTCTACGTCTTGAGCCAAGCCCAATTGCGCATCCCCTGTTCCCGGTGGGAGATCAATGACTATGTAATCCAGCTCTCCCCAATCTACGCCACTCAGTAGCTCATTGATGGCCTTTGTGATCATCGGGCCACGCCAGATGAGAGCCTCTTCCGGCTCAACCAAGAGCCCCAGGGAGATCGCCTTAAGACCGTACTTCTCAATGGGCTTGATCTTGCCTTGAGCAACCACGGGGCGCTCGTCAATCCCCAGAAGATTGGGGATGTTGGGTCCATGGACATCACCGTCGAAGAGCCCCACCCGCGCGCCAGCCTGGGCGAGCGCCACCGCAAGGTTAACGCTCACGGTGCTCTTGCCCACACCTCCTTTGCCACTGAAGATCGCTACGATCTCTTTGACGCTCGCGAGTTCCACGCGTCGTGCCGTGCGTGCCTCCGGAGGAACAGTCCGTTGAGGGCTTCCGGCATGCGAGGTTGCTTCTTGTGTGAACTCGATTTCTACACTGGAAACACCTGGAATTTGACTGACGTGTTCACTAACCCATTGGCGCAGCTGAGATTTCGAGGCGTACGCTGGCTTGAAGTGAAGTAGAATGCGCACTTGCCCGCCCGAGACCTCAATCCGCTCCAGCATGCCAGCCTCGATGAGGCTTCGGTCCAACTTGGGCAAGAGAATGTTTTGGAGCGCCTCTCGGATGCGCTCTTCTAGTGAGCTCATTGCACTAGACCACTCTCTTCGGGGATCGTATGTTTGGGTGAATGGGAACCGGGGATTCGCTGAAGCAGATCCGCGAGTGTCGTAGCTCCTAAAGCTTGCTCAAAGCGCTCGTTGATGAGCGCCCAGAAGCTGCTGGTGGGGCAGCCATCCTCAATCATGCATTTCAGCGCGGGGTCAAGGCAGGTCACCAGGGCCATGGGACCCTCCAATGCTTCGATCACCTCACGGACGGAGATCTGATTCGGGGCGCGCTCAAGAGAGTATCCGCCACCCCGACCGTGCGTGGCCGCGATCAAGCCCGCACTCTTGAGCTCCTGCATGATCTTCTCTAGAAACGGATCAGGGATTCCTTGAGCGGCTGCGACCTCTGTGATCGAAATGGGTGATCGGCCGTGGCTCTTGGCAAGCTCGCACATGGCCCTAAGACCGTAATCGCTCTTGCGGGTGATTCTCATCTTCGCATCTGATTGTAGAGATAGGAAGCAGGATTGTCAAAGGTTGCTTGGATTCTATGGGGGGGTTTGGGGGGCTTGGAGCTCAGCGATGAGCTTCTGGAAAATCCGCCAGAAGTCTGAATCAGATACGTTGCGGCGTGCGTTCTCCAATCCGATCTCGCGCGCCTTCTTAATCAGTTCAGCCGCTTCCGCGGTTCGACCTTGATATTGCAAGGATAAACCCTTCATCATCAGCTGAACGTACTCGCTCCCTGGACCGTGGCAAGCCTCACACGTGAGATCCATAGTGCGCATGGTTTCCAACAGTCCTTCGATCTTCTGCGGTTCAGGGAGTTCTCCCGTGCGCCGAGCGGTATCGATCAACTTGATCAGCTCATCTCGTCGGGCGGGATCGCTGATGCTTTGCGTGATGAGCACTTCAGCTAAGAAGGGGTGATTCAGGAGATAGAGATCGGGGTGGGTGCTCGTCTTGAACGCATCCTGGAACCACTGCTCCACGTGAGCCTTGTTCGTGTCCGGAATGTAAGGCGATCCCCCGGGATGAGGGTTGGCGTGGCAGCCGATGCATGTATTGGATCCAATAAACGTAAGAGACTCGCCCGTGGTTGAAACATCCGTCATGGCAGCGATGGCTTGCGCTTGTGGATTCACAAATTCAAACGCGGACTCCCGATCGCCAAAACCTTCAGCCAAGAATACATCTTTGTGCAGATCCCACCAAGCTTCCGCTTGCTGGATGGCCTTCTCTTGCTCCTCTTGGGGAGCGTTGAAGACGTAACCGAAGTCGTTGCCGGTCATCCATCGGATCATCTCGATGGAACGTTGCCGAACCATCTGTTGGTCGGAGTGAAGTCCTTCCAGGCTTTCCAGGAAAATCTCACTGAATCGGCTCTGCATATGCTCGTGGGCCCGGTGGCTGGTCAGAGCCAGGGGATCTCCGCCGTGACAGGCTGTACAACCGAGCTGATCGAACGGTATGTCTGTTAGGACAAAGACGTTGTTGTGAATCTCGTTGAGGTCTCTCAGTGGGTTCTCGGCAAAGCTGGCTCCACCTTGATTGGCATGGCAAGCCATGCACGCGTCGGCGCTTCGGCCGGACTCTGTCACAACTTTGTTCGCATTCAGCCCCAATTGGAGTTCGATGCGGATGCGATCCCACAGACTGAGCGAGCCCTTCTCATTCTGCTTCAGCTCGGTGTAATAGGCCCTTTGCCAGTAGCGCCATTCTTGGTTGTAGTCATCGATGGCAATGGCAACGACGGCCAGAAGAAGCAGAACGCTCGCAACAGCGAAATATTTACGAATCATGTTGTTCTGTAGTTATACCCGAGTGAGGCTCAGCGTGACAATATAACAAAAGGCTTATGCCAAATCCATGACGCGTGTCACCGATCAATTACACATGGCGCGCGTACTCCCTCGCCCAGCGATCCGCTTCCAGAATCGCTTCCAGAACGGGACGCACTACGGACTTGTGAGCCTCTAGGGCTGCCTTCAAGATTTCCGGAATGCGTGTAAATGGGATTTCTCCCTTCAGGAATCGCTGAACAGCCACCTCGTCGGCTGCATTAGCCACAGCCGGAAATGCCCCCCCCTTACGACCAGCCTCCACGACAATCTCGAAAGCTGGATAACGTCTCTTATCCAGTGAGCAGAACTCCAGTCGAAGAGAACTCCAATCTAACTTTCCATAGGGAGTACAAGAGCGTTCAGGATAGCTTAGCGCATACTGAATCGGCCCACGCATGTCCGGTGCACCCCAATGAGCCAACACGGACCCATCGCATAATTCCACAATCCCGTGCACAACGCTCTGTGGATGAATCACGACGTCAAGACGCTCAAACGAAAAATCAAAGAGCCAATGGGCTTCGATCACCTCAAAGGCTTTATTCACAAGAGTGGCCGAGTCGACGGTGATTCTCTTGCCCATCTGCCATGTCGGGTGCTTGAGCACATCTTGAGAAGTCACGTTGTCAAGCTTATCTAGCGGCCAGTCGCGCAGCGCCCCTCCCGATGCCGTAAGTACAACTCGCGAGATTTCTTCCGTGGAACAGCTCTTGAAGAACTGAAAGAGCGCGTTGTGTTCGCTGTCTACCGGGATGAGCTTTGCTCCACCCTGCTCTAGCGCATCTCTAACTAAGTGTCCGCCGATCACGAGAGATTCTTTGTTGGCAAGCGCCACATCGATCCCTGCACGCAATGCAGTGAGAGTGGGTATCAAGCCCACAGCACCAACCAGTCCATTGACGACCAGATCCGCATCTGACTGCGCGGCGAGAACTTGAAGACCCTCTTCACCTGCAATGAACTCGATCCCGTGGGCTAGAGAGCCAAGTTGGTGCCGGAGCGCTTCAAGATCACGTTCATGCTTGAGGGAAACCCACTTAGGCCTGAACTCAGAAATCTGTTGGCTGAGAAGAGAGTGATTCTCGCCCGCTGCCAACGCGACTACGGCAAAGCGGGGCTCTTCTTTGTTGAAAGTTCGGATCACATCCAGCGTTTGGGTCCCGATGGAGCCTGTAGCACCCAGTATAGTAACCCGCTTGATCATGGATCCGTCGAGTTCAGAGGGAGGTGGGGCTTACAGCAGCTTGGGGAGCGCCTTCCTTGAGGAGTTGATCCAGTTTTTCGCCCTCTAAGACTTCCACTTCGAGGAGCTTATTCGCCAGCCTTTGGAGGGTCTCTTTGTGCTGGCTGAGCAGGTTCTTAGCCCTCAGATAGCAGTGCTCAATGATCGCCTTGATCTCCTCATCAACCAATGAGGACATCTTCTCGCTGTGCTCGCGACTTAAGATCAGATCTTGCCCGAGGAAGACGTTTCCATCCTCGCGGCCAAGGTTGATCGGGCCAATTCGCTCGCTCATCCCGTAGCTTACGACCATCCGCTTGGCGATCTCGGTGGACTTCTTGAGATCATCATAGGCTCCCGTGGTGAGCTCGTGGAAGATGATCTCTTCGGCTGCGCGACCGCCCATTATGCTCGTCAAGCGATCGAGCAACTCCTCTTTCGAATAGAGGTACTTGTCCTGTAGGGGGAACTGGAGCGTGTATCCCAAGGCTTCGCCTCGGGGCACGATGGAGATGCGATGGATGGGATCAGCCTTCGGCAGGAGTTTTCCGACGAGCGCATGACCTGCTTCGTGATAAGCAATCTTCACTTTCTCGTCTTCGCTAATCAGCCGTCCCTTGCGTTCGATGCCAGCGATGACCCGGTCGATGGCATCTTCAAAATCCTTCATGTCGATGGAGTTCTTGTCGCGTCGAGCCGCCAAGAGTGCCCCCTCGTTACATAAATTCTCCAGGTCCGCCCCAACGAATCCTGGCGTACGACGCGCCAAGATGGCCAAATCCACGTCGGGCGTAAGCTTCTTGTTCTGGACATGCACCTTGAGAATGGCCTCCCGGCCCTTGATATCCGGAGGCGGGACTGTGATCTTGCGATCGAATCTTCCGGGTCGAAGCAGCGCAGGATCCAGAATATCCGGTCGATTGGTGGCTGCTAAGATGATCACGTGCTCGTTCTTCTCGAAGCCGTCCATCTCTGAGAGGAGTTGATTGAGCGTCTGCTCGCGCTCGTCGTGCCCGCCGCCGATGCCGGCACCTCGTTTGCGGCCTACAGCGTCGATCTCGTCGATGAAGACAATTGCACTCTTCTTGCCCTTGGTTTCGTCCTTGGCTCGCCGAAAGAGGTCACGTACACGGGCTGCCCCCACGCCCACGAACATCTCGACAAAGTCGCTTCCTGAGATGGAGAAGAAGGGCACATCGGCCTCGCCCGCAATCGCCCGTGCCAAGAGGGTCTTTCCCGTACCCGGTGCGCCTACCAGGAGAACGCCGCGAGGGATCTGGGCCCCCAAGCGTACGAACTTCTGTGGGTCTTTCAAATACTCTACAATCTCTTGAACCTCTTCCTTCACTTCGTCAATTCCCGCAACGTCAGCGAATGTGATTTTGGAATATTCTTTGTTGAAGACGCGCGCTTGGCTGCGGCCAAACGAGAATGCGCTGGTCCCTTCGCCCTGCATCCGCCGGATCATGAGGTACCAGAGCATCCCAAAGAAGAGCAGGGGCAAGAGATAGATCAAGATCGTCCAGAACATCGAAAAATCTTGCTCTGGCTCGACTTTCACGGCCACTCCCGGTTGCTGCCGGAGTAGCTGAATGAGCTGTGGGTCATCTGGCCAGGCATACGTGGAATACTTTCTATCTTGGCCCTCAATGGCCCAAGTGATCTGTGACCCGCGGAGGATTACTTCCTTAACTCTGTTTGCTTCCACATCGTTGATGAAATCGCTGTACGTTCTGGTCTCGCCAGGAGTTGGCGTACGAAGCGACTGAAAGAGCACAACAACAAAGACTCCAGCGATGATCAGAAGCACAATGGTACGAAAGTTGCGGCTTCTGCGACGCTGCTCCTCTTCAGGGTTGAACTTGCCGTTCACTGCGGTCGGTCCTCTTCCTTTCGATTGCTTGTATTGTATCGAAAATCATCTGTCTCATCCAGGCATGGCGCGTAGTGCCGCGGCCACCCTCTGGACGATCTCTAAGCCAGCCCGTCGCTGCGCTTCTTCGGTCTGAGCCCCAATGTGAGGCGTAAGAACCACTCGGGAGTGACGGGTGAGCCGCTCGTCTTTGACGACATCGGCTGCGTAGCCCGACACGTTCTCTTCATCCAGCGCTGCCAGAAGGGAAGCTTCATCCACGATCTCCGCGCGTGCGGTGTTCACGATCATTACGCCCTTATGCACTTGATGAAGTGCATTCACACCAAGCAAGTGCCGGGTCTGATCGATGAGCGGCACGTGGAGTGTGATTACTTCACTCTCGCGAAGCAGAGCCATAAGATCCACACGCTGGATCAGTAGATCCGTCGGCCCGGCGTTGGGGTCAGGTTCATGTGCGATCAGTTGCATCCCGAACGCGGAAGCCAGGTGCGCCACTCGACTGCCAATCCGCCCCAACCCCACGATGCCCAGTCTCTTTCCCTCCAGCTCCCAGCCATAGCCTTGGAGCTTCTCGCGTGAGGCGAACGCCTCAGGCAAGTGCCGCGCAAGAGAGAGCATCAAGCCGATCGTGAGCTCGGCTACGGCATTGGCGTTGGCGCCCGGTGCATTGAGCACAAGAACATTCTCTTCCTGAGCAGCTTTCACATTGATGTTGTCTAAACCTGTGCCCGCGCGACCGATCACTCGAAGCCGCTGCCCACGCTGAATCTCCTCTGCCCCAACTTGTGTTCGGCCACGGACGATGAGGGCATCGAATCCACCGATGATCTCGAGCAACTCTTCGCGGGAGATCTTGGGCGCTACGTTCACTTCGACTCCAGGTTGGGATTTTAGCCAGGCAATCGCATCCGGGTGCAATGAGTCGCTGATGAGAACCTTATGAACCCCCATGTTGTTTCTCCTTGATGAGTTCAACCCATCTACAATATACACCCTGCTTGGCAACCTGTCGATACCTCTGGTATCATGCCTTCAGTACCATGATTCGAACCACTCTCTTAGCGATAGCGAACTCCATTTGGGTCCGATTGTTGATCTTCCTGGGCCTCTTCTGCTGTGAGCTTGCCCTCGGGGCATCCGCTCAGCCTCCCGATCTCGTTCAGACACCCTCACTGGAAGCTCCTGAGCGAACTCAGAGTCCCTCGTACGAAGTCTCCGGTGAGGTGGGGTGGCTCTTACGCTATGGCCTGGGTGACGCTCAAGGCCTTGCGCAAAAGACGTACTCTTCCGGGCTCTTCTTCTCACAGTCCCTCACCTTGGATGCGAACATCTCTGTGTCGGTGGAGCGCCCCCTTGCGGGTCTTCTGGCGCTCACGGCTCATCTCGACAACGATCAGCCCGAGTTCCTTCAGTCGCTGCATATGCTCTGGCAGGCTGAGAACTGGAGTGCTGAGTTTGGAGATTTCCCCATGGGTAGACCCGGTAGCCCTTTTGCTTCTTCCTCACGGCTGCTCAAGGGATTTCGGGTCAACTGGCAACCCAATGACCGTGTGACAGTAAGCGCTATCTACTCACAAGTCTCAGGGATTGTCCAGTCGCGCACATTTCGCGGCAATACCGCAGAAGAAGAAACCACCTTCGCCTCCCACCCGGAAAACCAGCCTGTGCTGGATGAAGCGTATCTGAAAAACTTGAAGGGCTTACAATACTTTTCACTGGGGAAAACCTACGTAGAAGGATTTACGGAAGTGGATCTTTCGTTCCCGTCGGATTCCCACCTCGAGGAGCTGCTATCGAGCTATGGGCTAGGATATCTGTTCAACGCCATCCAGGATGAACCAGAGCGCGAGCTTGATTCCAACGTATACACCGTCATCCCCTCAGGAGAAGAGTACTTCCTGGCGCTACGAAGCGAATTTTCGACCCTTCTTCGCGATCGCCTCCGCGAGTACATCGATGATTACAACAAGGCTCAGGGCCTCACTGGAGAGGATCGCAAAGACTACCCTCTCAGCGAAGGCACGGAGTACGAACGTGGGTTTCTGGAGCGCCTGAGCGATTTTGTGGAGCTAAGAATCGACTCTCTCTCCCTACAAGCCAAAGAGAGCGCCCATCAGCGTTTCTATGCGCTCGGGCATCAGGACATTGAAGAAGATACCGTACGGGTCGAAGTGAAGGTGGACCATGATTTCATGGACATCTTCGATCCAAAGTTGGTTGACTATGAATACAAAGTCTATGCAAGCGTGGGAATCATCGAATTCGATTTCCCCGCAGAATTCTTTAAGAACCGCGAGAGCGCGGTACGCGTAATGTACTCGTATCAATCCGGCTCCGGCACGTATGTCCTAGGGTTATCCATACTCCAGGGAAGCGAGAAGATCTATCTCAACGGTCAATTGCTTCAGCCAAACGCGGATTATCTCATCGAGTATGAAGTCGGCTTTCTCATCCTGCTCAAACAGATTGGTAGTGACGATGTGTTGCGCATCGAGTACGAGATCGCCCGTGGAGGGCTAGGCGGGGGCAGCGATTACGGCCAGAGTTTCCAAGGCGTAACACTTACGTATGTTCCCTTTGAAAACCTGAAACTTAATCTTGATCTTCTCAACGTCTATGATTCTCCTAGACCCGATGCCAACCCAGAGACCCTACGAACGATGCCCAACGCGCACACCATGCTGGGCATGAGCGGTCAACTGGATGGGGAGGTGCTGCAAGGTGACTTCGACTTCGGGATCACCATCAATCGCTTTCCCCCGGATGACAACCTCCGCGTCAACTTGCCCAATCAAATCTACGTAATCCGCTCTCTAGAGCACGATGGTCGAACGCTGACCCTCTTCGGCCATCGGAACGGCCTGCAAATCTACGATGGACACAGCTGGTACGCCTATGGCATCTTTGAGGGATTGGCCGGGTTTACCGTGTACGATATCGCTGTGGCACCCGGACAGCTGGTTTTTGCCACGTCTGGGGGGATCTCACAGCTAAAGCTCGATCCCGGTGATCCTCTAGCCAGTTTCGCCCGAAGATCCAATTGGACGAACTTCACGCAGCAAGATGGCCTTCCGAGCAGTACGGCATATGCCGTGCTCATTGACGGAAACACGCTCTGGGTAGGTACAGACAAGGGATTGGCAAGAGCTCCTCTCAATGGGCTTTCTGACAAGAAGAATTGGCATGTCTACAAGAAGGGCGAGCATTCGGAGATGCTAAGTGACAGAGAGCTTCAGTTGGCTTCCTCGCAGGGCAGGATCTATGTGGGCACCGATCAAGGATTGATGATTCTGGATCCTGAGGCGGAGGCCTTTCAAACCGTAGAGGATCTCGATCATGCGCGGATTTACGATCTGGCAACGGATGGCGACGTGGTCTACGCGGCGACGTCTTGGGGTGTGCGCACCCTGGAAGGTGACCAAGGCCTGGGCTGGCCGGTGGCAGGTCAAGCCGTCCATGCTGTGGCTCCCCAAGGGAGTGATCTATGGTACGGCACCCCTCACGGGCTCTATAGCGTGGAACGCGGACGAATCGGCGAAACCCGTGATCGCCGGATCACCTCGCTCGGCACCTCCCAAGACGCACTCTGGGTGGGGGAAGAGGCAACGGCGGAGTATGAGCTGCTTCTCTATCAAACAGAGGCAACTCTTTCAGAAGTACATGTCTATCGTCAGGTGGAGACACGTCTGGACGGACGCGCCA
>Ga0154800_1088_pt8 | contig 11964 bp, 14 predicted proteins | sample Rifle2008BG16ft_FD_105808 | JGI IMG/M metagenome (GOLD analysis project Ga0154800, IMG submission 105808) | Candidatus Fraserbacteria bacterium RBG_16_55_9 | reverse complement strand
GCGGCTCAGCCAGCCCATGGCGATGACGAAGGCCATCGCGAGCAAGAGGATGATCCAAACGAAGGCCATGGTCGCCCACGGTCCCAGAGGTTGTGTGAGATCACTGGACAGAGGCCCCGACTGATCTGGCTGCGCTGTAGCCGTCTCGTCCGTCTGCGCGAGAACCCACTGAGAGCTAATGAGCACAAGTAAACAGAGGGCCAGCATCGAACTGATGCGTGTGATACGTTTCATTGTCTTCCCTCCTTCCCTTCTTTAGATGAATCCCTTCTCCCTCATCCAGCTGTCCGAGAAGACTTTGCCAACGTAGTTACGACCGGAGTCGGGTAGAAGCACCACGAGCGTTCCCTTCTTCATCTTCTCTGCGTATCGAAGCGCTCCCAGTACCGCCGATCCCCCGGAAGATCCAACGAAAAGCCCCTCGCACTGGAGGAGCTGACGAGCCATGAGATAGGATTCTTTGTCCTTTACGCGGATGATCTCATCAATGATCTTGAGATTTAGGGTCCCTGGGATGAGGTCTTCTCCAATACCCTCGATGAGATACGGATGCACATGGTGAGGTTGAGCGTAAAATTCTGTGTAAATCATCGATCCCTCGGGGTCCACGCCCACGATCTTGACGCTCGGGTCCTTTTCTTTGAGGCAGCGACCAATGCCACTGATCGTCCCGCCGGTGCCGACTCCGCAGACAAAGGCTTCAATCTGGCCCTGAGTCTGTTCCCAGATCTCGGGTCCCGTGGTCTCATAATGAGCCTCGGGATTGCCAGGGTTTTCATATTGATTCGGCAGAAATCCCTTGCGCTCTTCTGCAATCTGCCTGGCTACCGAGTAGTAGCTTCGCGGGTCATCGGGCTCGACGGCCGTGGGGCAGACGATCACTTCCGCACCGTATGCTTTCAAGAGATCGATCTTCTCACGACTCTGTTTGTCTGGAATGGTGCAGACAAGCTTATAACCCTTCAAGATACAAGCCAGTGCGAGCCCAACGCCTGTGTTCCCCGAGGTCGGCTCGACAACGGTCATGCCGGGCTTGAGCTTACCCTCGCGCTCAGCTCGCTCGATCATGCTGACCCCGACACGGTCTTTTACAGAGCCGCCAGGATTGAGATATTCTAGTTTGGCAAGCATCCGTACCTTGGTGGGGTTGATTCGGGAGAGCTCCACCATCGGGGTTTGACCGATCAGCTCAAGAATGTTCTTCGCGATTCTCATTGAAGTATCTCTTCAGATTGCGGAAAGCGCATTCTCTAAGTCGGCAATGAGATCGTCCGGGTGCTCGATGCCAACAGACAATCGAAGGAGGTTGTCCCCGATTCCTCGGCGGGTCCGCTCTTCGGCGGGGAGAGATGCGTGGGTCATAATTGCCGGATGATTGATGAGCGATTCGATGCCGCCCAAGCTCTCCGCGAGCACGATCACTTTCAAGTTCCTAAGAAAGCGAGTTGCATCTGCCTTAAGTTCAAACGAAAGCATGCCCGAAAATGCCCGCATCTGGCGGCGCGCGACTTCATGCTGTGGGTGAGAGGGAAGCCCAGGGTAATAGACGTTCTTCACCTTAGGGGATTCACTTAAGAACTCTGCAATTCTCTGAGCGTTCTCCGAGTGGGCCTTCATGCGCACGGCCAAAGTCTTGATGCCTCGATGGACCAAGAAACAATCAAAGGGAGAGGGGATGGCACCCACGGCCTTCTGAATGAATTTCAGCTCCTCGTAAATCGCTTTGTCATTGGTCATCAGGGCTCCGCCGATCAGATCGCTGTGCCCTCCCAGATATTTCGTGGTGCTGTGCATGGCAAGATCTGCGCCTAGCTCCAGGGGTCGCTGTAGATAGGGCGAGGCAAACGTGTTGTCTACAACGAGAAGGGCGCCCTTCTTTCGCTTGGCCACCCCAGCAATGTCCGTGATCTTCATAAGAGGGTTGGTCGGTGACTCAATCCAGATCATCTTGGTATTCTTTTGGATAGAGACGCTATCGAGACAGCTTGTGTCGACATAGCTGAACTCAAGGCCGTATTTTCTATAGATCTGCTCAAAGAGTCGGTAAGTGCCGCCGTATGTGTCGTCGCCTGCGAGCACGTGATCTTTGGGTTTAAGCAGAGTTACCACAGCGGAAGTGGCTGCCACGCCGGAGGCAAATGTGATCGCATATTCTGCGCCTTCAAGTGCAGCCAGTGCATGTTCCAGTCGTTGGCGCGTGGGGTTGTCTGCGCGGCTGTAATCGAAGCCCTTGTGTACCCCAGGAGCTTCTTGCTCATAGGTAGACGTGGCGTAGATCGGAGGGATGACAGCTCCCGTGGCGGCGTCGGAGTCACTGCCCACATGGATGGCTTGAGTCTCGAAGTGGAGCTTCATTTGGCCGATTTCTCAGAGAATTTGGCGTACTTGCGCTGGAAGAGTTCCACTCGCCCTGCGGTGTCTAGAAACTTCTCCTCACCTGTGTAAAAGGGATGGCACTTCGAGCAGATGTCCACATGCAGGTTCTCTGCCGTCGAAAAGGTCTTAAGCTCTGCGCCACAGTTACAGCGAATCACCACAGGTTTCATCTCAGGATGAATTCCGGCTTTCATTCGTGCTCACCTCACTTCGTTGGGCTACTGTGTTACCGCTTGCTGAATTGCTGGCCACGCCGCGCTTTGTGGAGGCCGTACTTCTTGCGCTCCACCATACGAGGATCGCGCGTGAGTAGGCCCTCTCCTTTGAGCACTTTGCGAAACTCTGGGTTGACTCCCAAGAGCGCGCGAGCTATTCCCAGTCGGAGGGCTTCCAGCTGCCCGGTAGGGCCTCCTCCACGGATTCTGGCCTTCACGTCATACTTACCCAGCGTGTCCGTCAGGGTAAATGGGCGGAGTGCCACTTGCTTAAAGCGCTCCTTGCTGTACGAATCAGCTCGAAAGTACTCTTCCGCCGGTCTGCCGTTCACAACGACTTGGCCCTCACCCTTCGCGAGGTAGACTCGGGCAACGGACTCCTTGCGCCGCCCGATGGCATGGATGTAATTGTGAACCTTCCTGGGCATCCTCGGCTTGACTGCTGCCTTCATCTCTACCATTCAGACCTCCAAATGTGATCCCCCAATATACCGGAACTAACCGGCCTTTTCAAGATAAGCTCGCTGAGCAGAGCTGAGCTCATCGAGTGCAATACCCAATGCCTCGAGCTTTGTCCGCGCAACGTGTTGGTCAATCTCCTTGGGGACGGAATACACGCCCGGCTTCAACTCGTCGTGGTGCCGAACGAGATATTCCAGAGTGAGCGCCTGAACGGCGAATGAGAGATCCATGATCTCGACCGGGTGGCCGTCGCCGGATGCAAGGTTTACGAGTCGCCCTTCTGCCAGTAGATACAGATGGCGGCCATCTCTCAATGTGAATTCTTCCACGTTGGGGCGGATCGCGTTCTGTGAGACTGCGAGTCTCTTCAGGTCTGGTTTGCTGATCTCGACATCAAAGTGACCGGCATTGGCCAGGATGGCTCCATCTTTCAGCAGTTTCAGATGCTTCTCGGTGATGACATCGCGGACGCCTGTGGCCGTGACGAAGATATCCCCGAGAGGCGCAGCTTGCTCCATGCGCAGCACTCGAAAGCCATCCATGACGGCTTCGATGGCTCGAATGGGATCGATCTCTGTGATGACCACGTTGGCTCCCAGTCCGTGAGCTCGCATGGCAATTCCGCGTCCACACCAGCCGTAGCCGGCCACCACCACCGTCTTGCCCGCGATCGAAAGGTTTGTGGTTCTCATGATCCCGTCCCAGACGGACTGACCTGTCCCGTACCGATTGTCAAACAAGTATTTCATTTGGGCGTCGTTGACCGCGAACATGGGAAAGCGGAGCTTGTTCTGCTGAGCGAGTGTTCGGAGGCGCCTTACGCCCGTGGTCGTCTCTTCGGTCCCGCCCCAGACGCTGGGAGCAAGCTCAGAGAGCTTGCCATGCAGCAACCCCACCAGATCACCCCCGTCATCCAGAATCGCTTGTGGCCGTGTTTTCAATACTTGCGACAAGTGATGTTCGTATTCTTCGGGAGTGGAGCTGCGCCAGGCATAGACGGTGATCTGCCCATCTTGGGCCAGGGCTGCGGACACGTCGTCTTGGGTGGAGAGTGGGTTGCAGCCAGTCACCGCGACCTCCGCGCCGCCGCTATGGAGCACTCGGGCCAACTGCGCTGTCTTCGCTTCCAAATGAATGCTGAGCCCCAGCCTCACGCCCTTGAAGGGTTTTTCAACTAAAAATCGCTCCCGGATTCGGTTCAAGAGTTTCATGTGGCGCTCAGCCCACCGGATCTTCTGTTCACCCTGGGGGGCCAGTTTGATATCACGCACTTCTGAGGGCATTTCCATTCCTCCTTGTTGAAATCACGCGTCATTATAGAGAGCATGAGAGCGATTTGTCATGTCGATGATTCGCCTGAAACTCAGCTCACCCAGCGTCGTTCGTAGGCTCCTCAGCGAACGAGGGATTCGGCCTCGCAAGCGTTGGGGGCAGAACTTCCTCTGCGATGAAAACGTTCTAGAAAAGATCGTCAAAGCAGCTCATCTATGCCCTGAGGATCGAGTGTTGGAGATCGGAGCAGGCTTAGGAGGACTCACCCAGCGCCTCGCGCCCCATGCGCGCGAGGTAATTGCTGTGGAGATCGATCCCTTGCTCCTTCCCATTTTGCAGGAGCAATTGGCTGAGTACCCCAGCGTGCGGATCATCCACGGCGACGTGCTGCAGCTTGACTGGAAGGCGCTTCTTACCGCAGGCGAGAAGACCATCGCGATGGGCAACCTACCCTACGGAATCACCTCACCCCTTCTAGAAAAACTCATTCTTCATCGAGATCTCTTCCGGCAAGCGGTGCTGATGGTTCAATTAGAAGTAGCGGAGAAGCTCTTGGCACCAGCGGGAACGCGAGAGACGAGCTCTCTGGGGATCTTCGTTCAGGCCTATTGCGATGTCGAGCAGATCGCTCGGGTCTCGCAGAACGTCTTCTTCCCCCGTCCGGGTGTTGACTCCGCGCTCCTCCGGTTGGCCTTCCTCACGAGACCGAGGTTTCAAGCTTCAGAAGAGAGTTTTCTAGCTGTGGTACATGCGGGGTTTGGGCTCAGGCGAAAGACACTTCAAAGAGCGCTGGCGCTTTCTCCCCAGCTTCAGCTCACTTCAGATCAGACCCGGCAGCTCCTGCAGGATGCGAAGATCAAGGGGACTCGGCGTGGCGAGACATTGACCATCGAGGAGTTTGATCGACTGGCTCAGGCACTAGAGAAAGCGCGCTCATCAGCGCAGGCGCGCCAATCCACCTGAAGAATCGGTGCTGTCACCGGGTGCTTGGGGAGTGTGATCGATACCACCCGAAGGGCCCCGCATAAACGAATAGACTACAATAAGTCCAGTGATGAACACGAGGATCCCCACGTATTGATAGGCGCGGCGCCAGCGAGCTGCGCCTCTCCAAAACCGGCTCCACGCTTCGCTCAGCGTATGGATGGTCTGTCTGGTCTGCTGTTTATGTCGCAGCCTCTCTACCTTTTGTCCGCAGGTAGGGCAAAGCCCAACGTGCGCGGAGACAGCATGGCTCTGCCAGCCTTGAGAATCTGTGCCCTTAGGGCGAATTCCTCTCACATATTCCTCAAGAATATTCTGCGGAGGGTGAACCAGAGAGGCATGCTGGAGCCCGCTGAAGAGAAACTGAAACTCTTCTAGGTGCTCTCCCTTTGGGTCATTTCCTGGTGTACGACTCATGATTTGGATGCAACTCCTCTTCTTTCTTCAATCGTTCGTAAACTTGCTTGACAAACTCTTTCTCGCGCGTGGGGTTGAACTCCTTACCCAGCAACTGAAAGATGTGTCTCCAGCGGAGATGCGTGCCTGCCAGTTGCTCAAACGTAAGATCTTTCAGATGGACTTCGCTCCGCTCAATGCACTCAATGAGGTTCTTCTGCTTCTGGCGATTGCACTCCCCTACCTCGTGACTGATCATATACGCCACCATTCCACGGATATAGTCTGACGAACCTTCACGTTTCGCTATGGCAAATGCTCTCCATAGTCGTGCCTTCTCGATTTCCCCGTCCAGCATGAGAAAGCCTGTCATCTCCTCGGGATCACGGTTCGTGCACTGGAGAATCTGCTCTCCGTAGGCGAGCCGTGCCAATTCGGCCCGAGCTTTCAGTTGAAATTTTAGCTTATCTTCTGGTATTTCTGACAAGCGTCCCCCGTGAAAGGGGGTAAATACCCCCTAAAGCTGGCTCTCGTTGCTTCATAGTAATGCCATGGACTCGAAAAAGCAATCCGCAACGCGTTGACGGAGATACTTGGGAAAGCTATAATCAACCAGCGAAAGCTCTCAAATGCCGAGGTGGCGGAATCGGCAGACGCGCGGGACTCAAAATCCCGTGGTGGCAACACCGTGTGGGTTCAACTCCCTCCCTCGGCACCCCCCAAACTCAGGCCACAGAAAAGCATAGGTCCCCTCCCATCCGAGGGGACCCACGCTTTCCAGCTTTCTAAACTCGTACGTGCTCTAGGTGCTAGCGCTTATTGATCCAGAGATGGTGCTCTCCCTCATTTACCCCGATCAGGTCGAGATCGCCATCTCCATCGGCATCGAAGAAGGCGACATCAGAACCGCCCCCATCGCCCGGCAAGGGAGTTGCGATGAAATGCCCCTTCCCGTCGCTATTGATGAGAAGAACGTTGCGGCGCACGATGGGATCATTGGGATTCCGGCCCAGTGCAATATCCGGATCGCCATCCTTATCGAAGTCCCCTATGTCCAATCCCGTGCATGACGCGGCCTCAATGGGAAGTTTCTGGGCAGTATCATCCGAGAAGAATCCCTGACCGTTGTTCGTCAGGAGTGCAGCCCGCGTCGGGAAATTGCAGAAGATCAGATCGAGATCGCCATCTCCGTCCACATCGACAAAGCGCGTGTCCAAGCTGTTCACAGCGACCTCCGCCGAGAACCGAAACGTGGTCTGATCATCAAAATTCCCCTGACCTTGGTTGATGAGTAGATGCGCGATTCCTTCTCGAACGATTCCCACACCGAGGATGATATCGAGATCCCCGTCTCCATCGACATCGCCCATGTCCGTGCTCGTGCTGTTGAGCGACTCAATAGAGGGGGGGAGTAGATCCGATGAGTTGGCAAAGATGCCTCTTCCGTTGTTTAGCCAGAGGCGACTGGCTTCTCCGAGGTTGGCGACAAAGAAATCGGTAGCCTGATCGCCGTTTACGTCTCCGGCGACAATGCCGTAGCTCCGATCATCGCGCTCAACCAGCGTTAGACCGGACATCCGTGTGTTCGATTCATCGTTAAAGAACCCCTGACCGTTATTGATGAAGATCTGGTTCTCTTCTCCAGCGATCTGAGTGGTCCCCGGGATCATCCGCGCCAGAGCGACAAGGATATCTAGATCTTTGTCACCGTCCAGATCAACCAATTGGACACCCCGGGTGAAGGCATCTGCTTCCTTGGGAGGCACCCTCCGGACGGCATCGTTCTCAAAGCGCCCGCGACCATCGTTGATGAGCAACATGTCTCGGGCTGGTCCGGTATCCGTGCCGATATAGACATCTACGTCCCCATCTCTATCCACATCGCCAACGGCCAGGACCAAGCCAGGAAGGAGATTATCCGGAATTCGTAATGCGGCCTCATCCACATAACCGCTCTCGATTCCTTGCTGCCCAAGCGCGCTCGGCAGCCCAGTTACGGCAAGCACTAAGACAGTGAGTATAACTCCACGAAACCAACCAAACGAGGCAAACGACTTCATAAAGGACCTCCCCCCAATTTTCTTGCATGTGTTCAAGAGAATTATGGTGGAGCACCCGGTGGAAATTCCATCCAAAGTTGGTGAAAATTCGGTGACCGAATCCTTGATCTAGTAGCGGCGGAGGAACTCGATAGCACTATGTCTATCTGCGAAGTGCCCTTGGATCCGATCTCCGTTGTTATATCGAATTTCGACTTCGTACCTCGCAAAAGAATCTGTAACGTTCTCTTCATCGTATCTTTCAACAAAAGCAATCGCTTCTTTAGTAGACTTCCATTCAACTGGTCTACCATGAAGAGGAAGAACACGTACCAATACAATTCGCCTTGAAATGGTACGCTCAAGCGCCATCATGAATCTCTCCTTCTGTGCAGAATTAATTCTAATCATTTCATCTTTTACAAGAGTGCGCTTGGTTTTGGGTAGGCTTTCCCATGCACGGATCTTCTTCAGAACTTTGGTATCCGGCGTGTTTTCGTCATAAGCTGCATCAATACCGGCACGCTGGAATGCCTTAAAAACACTATCCCTAGGGAAATCCAGAACAGTGAAACCTTGCGATTTCATCTGATCGAGGGACCCTCCAGTGAAGCTTCCTGCTAATACGACTCCCCGGAAAGGCGCGGTATTCTGGTAAGTCTCTACGAGTGGTAGGACGGCTCCCTGGATCTCCTGTGTCTTATTCCTCGCGTGTTTTGTGTATATCCGCCACGCAGTTTCTATAAATGCTATAGGTTCTCCAATTCGAGCATCACTGCCTCCTCTCTCTAATACAAAGTCTAAGTCATGCTCATTCCCAAACTTATCGGTCCAGCTAACCTTCTTCTTACCCCCCCTAACTGTTCGAGTTCCTTTCTTATCAAGATAGAGTCCGTGCCTTAGTGCAAAATCCTGCAATAGGGGCTCAATAGCTTCTTGAAGAACATTACCGATAATTTGTCCAAATTTATGCGCAGGAGATTCAGCCATCTTTACCCCTCGATCCAGAGGCGACCTTCATGAAGCGGAACGCGGTGTTTGCGGTTTTTCCACTTCACGTTCCTATCTCTTGTCTTTTCAAATCTATAAGATCTAAAGCCGGACGCAACTGCTAGCTCTCCAAGCCACTTATCTACAGGTACATATATTCCATAGGGTGCAGAGTCGCCGACTACGAAGCAGACCAATGAGCCTTTGCACGTAACCCGCCGTAGAGCTACCCAAACCTTTGCCATATCACTAAAGTAGGCAGCAATCATCGTATGATAAGGTTTTTTCCCTCCGTGCTTTTCTCGCTCTCCTTCCAATCGCTTGCAAGTTGCAGCTAACTCCTCTCTTATGGGATCAAGAAGCGGGTCATCAAGAATCCTATAGGTTTCCCCAATCAACTTAGTTACATGTTGCGTGCATGAACGGATTAGGTACTTACGGACGGCATCTTGCAAATCTCCCCAACCCTGAATCTCACCAAAGAAACTCATTTCAAGACGTACTGCATCCGCGTAATCGTAGTTGTTTGTGTAAGGAGGTGACGTTATTACAAGATCGGCCCACCCGTCAGGGAGTGAAGAACATTGCCGTGCATCTTCCCAATGTAGTGTAGCTCTCGGTCCATGTGGTTGCCTCTGACGCTCAGCCATATCACTGCTTATTAAATGAACCTTGGCCCGAAACGCATCATAGGGATCAAGCACTCTTGCCTTGGTCCTGTTAGGGAGAATGTACTGCCATTGGGCGGTTCCCACAGGTGAGCACTTTCTTAAAATGGAGGCCAGTGCTAGCCAAGTAAGCTCAGATAAATGCGAACCATCTGCTGTAGCTTCCCATGCCTTTCGCAATGAATCTAGGCGAATGAGAGATTCGTCAGGAAAGCATTCGTGAATGAGCTTTGGGTATCTACTCACATCGCCCCCTTGCTTTTGGGCTTCATCCAAGATGAGGATCGCATAATTGCGGAATACCTTTGGGTTTTCCCGCCAACAAAGCTTGGCACGAGCGACTCGCGCGACAAAGGGATGAGCTTCAACTCCAATGGCCTCTACATTACAATATTCTCCTTCCAAAAGGACAGTGGCAGCACCGCCAAAGGGATCAAAGACTCTCTTCCTTTGTTTAGCTTTTTCCTGTTTAATAAGGTCCCGGACCCATCGAGCAGAGAATCCAGCGGAGTAACGAAACCATCTGTGAATGGGGAGCGATAGATTGTCTGAAAATGTAGATGTTTTATCGTTCTTGATTGCGCTCTTATCTTCTTCGATTTCGGGAAGTAGTTTCAACTGCTTCAAGTCCAAACGTTGCCCCCCATGAGCTAACTATACCCTTGCATGGTTTCCTTTGCCAACCTTGAGTAGTAGTTCTCTACTCTGTGCTTTAAGGATTTTAAGATTCCGAAGTTGTCAGGACAGCCTCAAGGAGAGAGGTCAGTTAAGATTCGGTGGCTGTATCGACCGTTACGGAACGATTTGACACCCCCAGAGTGGTGCATGCTAAGATAGCGCAAAGAACAAAAAGCATCTGCAAAGGGGGCAGGATGGAGCTCAAGGAGGCAGTCACTTTCTGGGAAAACGCGTCATCCAAGGAGATCTTCGATGATCAACCTGTGGTCATCGATGCAGAGTCAATTCCCGGCTGGGTTATCGCGCTACGATGCCCTCGCGATCGCGCACCCTATGTAGAGATCTGGTGGGAAGACGACTTCATCACCGAGACTCAAGCCCACCAATCGACAGCGTCAGAGTGAAGGAGGCAGTGAGAAGACGACATAGCCATGACCCCGCTTCTTAAAGAGGTTCCGGAAGCCGAAGCGACGGGTGAGATCAAGGCCATCTATAACGACATCCAGGGCACTTTGCAGGTGAGCACCGTCCCTTGGCTTTTCCGTGTACTGGCAGCTCACCCGAAATACTTCGCCGCCATGTGGGGAGCCATCAAACCGATCATCACAAATCAATTCGAGGGGGCTTCGGACGACATCCGCACCCATGCCGTTTCTCCCGCAATGCCCTCGATCCAGGGCAGCGACCACAGAGCACGACTCAAGGGATCAGGTTACTCGCGAGAGAAGATCAAAGAGATTCAAGATCAGCTCTTGGTCTATCACTTTATGAACGCAAAGCTCCTCTTGATCGCGACCGTCTTAAAAGAAGCTTCTTCGGGAGAGACAGCGCGGGTGAGGAGCATCGTGGTGACACCCACGAGTCGGGGGGTTCCGCCAGGGATGCCGAAGGTTCGTATGGCGGATCCCCAGAAGGCAACCGGAAACGTTGCCGAGATCTTTGCCAGCGTCCAAGCATCGCTGGAGCTACCTCAAGTCAGCGATGAGTTTCACACGCTGGCGGCGTGGCCCGAGTATCTGGAGCTGGCCTGGGGGGAGCTCAGAAGGGTTATCCAGGCGCCTACGTACGAGCGACTTCTGCAGGAAGTCCGACAGGCCGCGAATCGAGGCAGGCAAGAGCTCCGTCGCCGAGTGGATCTGGCACCCGAGGACTTAACCGCCTTAGGCCTAAATGACGCAGAGCAGGACGAGATCAAAGGCAAAGTCGACTTCTTCTATCGACACTCTCCAACGACGGTTACCGCCGTCGCATTCTGGATGCTTGCCTTAGCTGGCCCAGAGGTTGCCATGCTCTCCGGCGAAGAGCTGGTGCGACAGTGGGCTCTCCCGCAATCCCCCGGGAAGCGCCTTTGAAAAACCCACACTACAGCATATACTGAAGCAAATGAGGGCAATGGGGCAGAAGAAGCTCAAGACGATCTTCGTTTTGGGGCTCTCCGTCATTGCGATCGTTCTGTTGGCAGCGGGTCTCTCTCGGCTCGAACTCCTTCCGGGACGGCCCTTCTCATGGGATGAGGGTCAACAGGCAGCCGCTTCTCAGGTCGGCTCTTCGACGCCAGGTGCGGACATCAGCAATTTCTGGAAGACGATGATCGCCCTTGGCTTCTGGTTACTCTTCCCTCTCTCGGTCATCTATTTGATCCTCTCCGCGGAGGCCAGGAAGAAAGTACTTCGCGATATTGTGTGGATCGCGGGGACCCTTCTCATGCTCTATCTGCTGGTTCGCGCACTTCATCAGTTTCTCGGCGTTTCCCCACAGGAAGGAGAAGAACAAGTCTCGGCACCTCCCATGCCTTCACAAGATCTGCAAGCGGTTTCAGAGTTCGCTTCCCATCCTCCTCCCTGGCTTGTCTTCGCGCTGAGCGCAGCCCTCATCGCTATGCTG
>Ga0154800_1106_pt1 | contig 12125 bp, 15 predicted proteins | sample Rifle2008BG16ft_FD_105808 | JGI IMG/M metagenome (GOLD analysis project Ga0154800, IMG submission 105808) | Candidatus Fraserbacteria bacterium RBG_16_55_9 | reverse complement strand
CGGGATACTTGGGCGAAGTGATGAAGGAGTCAGCTCGAGCCGCTCTTTCGTACATTCGTTCCCAGGCTCAAGATCTTTCGATCTCTCCAGAGATCTTCGAAAAGTGTGATATCCATGTGCACGTGCCTGCGGGTGCCAGTCCTAAGGACGGACCCTCTGCGGGTGTGACCATCGCCTCGGCTCTGGCCTCGCTTCTTACGGATACGCCGTTACGACCGGATCTCGCGATGACCGGCGAGATCACCCTGCGCGGTAAAGTTCTCCCTGTGGGAGGGATCCGCGAGAAGGTGTTGGCGGCCCATCGAGCGGGAGTGACTGCCGTGATCTTGCCCAAGCGGAACGAGGCGGATTTGACGGATGTCCCGGCCAATGTGCGACACGCTCTTACCTTCCACTTTGTGGACGTCATCGATGAGGTGTTCGCACTTGCGTTGCCTCAGGCTCTTCACACGACGTAGAAGCTCAACCCAGCCCCAATTCTCGCAACTGCTCTTCGTCCATTCCGAAATAGTGACCGATTTCGTGCATGACCGTCTCGCGAACTTGCTGAACGATCTGCTGCTCGCTGTGACAAATTCTCTCGATGTTCCTCTGATAGATCGAGATGACATCGGGATATGGATGGAGGGACCATACGCTCCGCTCGGGGAGCGGAACCCCTCGATAGAGCCCAAGAAGCAGCGCACCCGGGTAATGCGATGCCACATCCAAAGGAGGATGATCTTCAATCACGATGGCGATGTTTTCCAGTTTCTCTTTGAAGAACTCCGGTAAATCGACCACAGCCTGCTCGACCAGCTCCTGGAATCGCTCGCGATCCATAGGTTCTAGCGTACGCCTAGAGCTCTGCCGCGTCAACCGTTTGCCTTTCTCGGCAAAGAGACCTTACAATGAGAGTACCATGTCATGGATGAAAAGCTCTGTGGTCATTGCGCTCCTTCTGTTGCTTGGGCTTCTTGCACCGAATCTTCCCACCGGGGCATCCAATGGGGAGCGCCCGGGCCCGAAGCCCGAGGACTTTTTCCTTTGGGAATTTCTGGGTGGATCCATCGGGGGCGCCATGGGTGGACAGGCCGTCGTCGAGGCCATTCTCTCCTCATGGTGCAAAGAAGCGGAGAATCCGGAGCTCTGTCGACGCGCGGGACGGGTGGCTCTTCGACCGATCGTATACCCACTTTTTGTATTCGCGGGGACAACGATGGGCATCGTGACCATCGGGTGGATGGATGGAGTGCAGGGCAACCTGGTCGCAACAATCATTGGGAGCTTCGCCGGGGCGCTGGGGGGACTGGTCGAAGCCTTCGGCGTCTGGAACATCATTGACTGGCTGCTCGAGCCAGGACGAGATCAAGAATTGATCGGTCCCGAGACACCCGAGTTCCTTCAGCGTACGATTCCTTATGTCATTGAGATTCTCCGCCCGTACGAAGCGATTCTGAAAGAGGCCGCCATGGTCTTCCTTCCTACGCTCACATCGGCCTTCTGGGGCACTGTCGGCTTCAATACCGGAGCTCGGATGCAGGCTTCCTCTCACTGATTGACACATCTTCTCTGCGTGGGTTATCATGAACGTACTCCCCGGCTAGATTTGAGGGAAGAAGGAGGCTCTCGTCGGGCGTGATGGGCTACGAGGTGATCATCCTGGGCGGCGGTCCTGCTGGGTTAACGGCGGCCATCTACACAGCGCGGGCCAGCCTGAAGACTCTTCTGTTGGATAAGGAGATCCCCGGAGGCCAGCTCAACGACACAACAGAAATCGAGAACTTCCCGGGTTTTGAGGTAGCGATCTCCGGGCCCGAGCTCATGGAGCGCACGCGCAAGCAAGCAGAGCGCTTCGGTGTGGAAATCAAGCTCGAAGAAGCAGTCGATATCCAGTGGGGAAATGAGAAGAACGATCACGTTGTGGTCACGGATCAAGAAAGATATCATGCTCCGGTCGTGATCATCGCTACGGGGGCCGCTCCCGTTGAGTTGCCTGCCGAAGGAGCCAAAGAGTTCAAAGGTCGAGGGCTATCGTACTGTGCTGTCTGCGATGGGTATTTCTTTAAGGGGAAGAATTTGATAGAAATTGGGGCGGGGGATTCCGGTTTCACGGAGGCCCTCTTCCTTACGAAGTTTGCCAACGAGATTCGTATGGTCGTGCGCCACCCCAAAGACGACCCCAAGGCGATTCGGGCCAAAGACAGACTCCTGGTTGAAAAGGTGCTCAAGAATCCCAAGGTGAAGTTCATTTGGAATTCCGTTGTGGAGCAGCTCAAGGGCACGGGGAAGGTCGAAGCCGTTGCGCTGCGCGATCTGACGACGGGGAAGAGATTTGAGCAGACGGATGTATCTGGCGTGTTTGTTAACATTGGTCACAAGCCGGCCACCGCATTCTTACAGGGCAAGCTTAAGATGGATGACGAAGGCTATCTGGTCACGGATATGCGCACACGCACGAAGATCTCAGGGGTCTTTGGTGTGGGCGATGTTCGCAAGTTCTCTGGCGAGTACGCTCAGGCTGTGATTGCGGCGGCAGATGGTTGCATCGCCGCTCTAGAGGCTGAAAAATACATTCAAGACCGCCAATGGTCTTTCGGAGGCTGATCCCCCATGAGCAAGTATCCTACCATCGTTGAGGTATTTCAGGCCGCGGCGCAAGCTCAGAGATCGAAGAAAGCTGTGGTGGCCCTTTCTCCTCAGGGAGCGAGTTATGACGAAGTTTCCTACCGGCAGCTTGCTGAACTCGTAGATTGTGTAGCTACCGGGTTGTCACGTTGCGGGGTACGACCTACGGAGAAAGTGGCCATCCTCTCGCGGCCCCGGCCGGAATGGCCAGCGGCCATGCTCGGCATTCTCAAAATGGGTGCGGTCGCCATCCCGATTGATCCCTTACTCAAAGGGGGGGAAATCCAACGCTTGCTCGATGCCTGTGATGTGGTTGGCGTGATTGCTTCTGGTGATCTTGCGCCATTGGTCGAAGGGCTGAGTTCACTTCGGTTTGTCGTCAACTTGGATGGTCAGGATGGTGCCCAACCGCGCACCGCACAGACGCTGCCATGGGATGAATTTCTGGCGGAGAAGACCCCACCGGTCTGGGAGGTTCAGCCACGAGACTTGGCGATCATGCTCTGCACGTCTGGGACAACCGGAGATGCAAAATCGGTCATGCTAGCACACGAGAATATCACGTCCAACTTGAGCGCTGTATTTGAGCGGTTGGATCTCAATTCCAATGATGTCGTGCTTTCGATTGCGCCTTGGAATCACAGCTTTGGCCTAGCGGTGCTCATCGCGGCTCTTTGGAAAGGGGCGACGATCGTCTATACCAACGATTATGCCAACTTGTCGGAAGTGCTGCGCCGCTATGGGGCGACAATTCTGGTCGGTGTGCCGAAGCTGTACCATGCCATGTACCAGCGAGTGGAAGAGGCCATCAAAGAGAATGTGCTCAAGCGTGGTTTGCATCGTGCGGTCCCTAAGGTTTTAGGCTGGATGCTCAAGCAGAAACTGGCTGGCGGCAAGCTTCGCTTTTTCATCTCTGGCAGTGCTCCGCTTGCTCCGACCACGATTCAAGGCTTTCGGCGGTTGGGTGTAGGCATGATCGAGGGCTATGGCATGACCGAAGCTTCTCCGGCGCTGAGTTTTAGCACCCCGTTCAATCGGAAACCAGGATCTGTGGGGCCCGCTCTTCCCAACGTGGACTTCAAGATCATAGAGCCCAACGAAGACGGTGTGGGGGAACTCCTCGCCCGTGGGCCCAACATCATGCGTGGATACTACAAGAATCCGCAACGCACAAAAGAGGTCATTGATGAGGAAGGCTGGCTGCACACCGGAGATCTGGCCTATCTGGACGAAGATGGCTGGCTCTATATCAAGGGGCGACGCAAGAACGTCATTGTGCTGGACACGGGCAAGAACGTCTATCCAGAGGAGATCGAGTGGGAACTCGGCCGCATCCCATATGTCGAAGACGTGATGATCCGAAGTGCCGAGCGGAAGGGAACGGAAGTGATCCAGGCATTGATCTACCCCAAATGGGATGTAATGGGAGGCTCGCGCCATCTCGATCATGCGAGAAAGCTCATCTGGGAAGAGATCAAGGCGTGCAATCAGAACCTTGCCGCGTACAAGCGAATTAAGAGCGAGCAAGACGTCATTATTGTGGAACAACCCCTCGAAAAGACATCGCTAAAGGGCGTCAAGCGTTATCTCTATGTGCAGTCGCCCGTCGGCGGGACTTTCGGCAGAAGATAGTGCTCGACGTGCCAAGCCTTGCCGTTTTTCTTGCGGCATCGATCACGTTAAACCTCACGCCGCGCCCCGATATGCTCTATGTGCTGATTCGCAGTGTGAGTCAGGGCTGCCAAGCGGGTATCGTTTCAGTTCGAACCAAGGAGGCAAGACGATGGGTTCAATCTGCGCTGGTTTACGCCAACTGTTGAGGTTGATCTCTGCGGGCATGCCACATAGGCAAGAATCGTTTCGACTATCTTGTGGAGGTTGACGCCGAGGAGATCGTACGAAACATTACGCCGGATTTTTCTAGGTCCGTTCTGGAGGAAGCATCTCAAGAAAGACCAATTCATGGCGTATCAAGCCTCTTCACGTGGTGGGGTTCTCAAGGTTCGCGTGGCTGGCAAACGTGTCTACCTCGGTGGCCAAGCTGTCACCGTCTTGCCGAGGTGAATGGCTCACCTGAAAAGGAGTCGATAAGCGATGTGGAAGGGTGTAGTGGCCTCTTTACATATTGCCCTTGAGGCAAAGGGAACCATGAAGTCAGTCCGAGAGGTACATGCTCTACCCGGCAGGGGACTGGAGGGAGATCGCTACGGCAGGCAAGGGGGATCTTTCTCGAATAAGGCTGGGCCGGACCGCGAACTCACTTTGATTGAAAGCGAAGCGATCGAAGCCTTGAAGCGTGATTATGGCGTCGACATGAGTCCCAGAGATGCGAGGCGCAACGTCGTTACGCGAGGCGTTCCCCTGAATCATCTCGTGGGTCGAGAATTCCGTGTCGGCGAAGTCGCCTTGCGTGGCATACGCCTGTGTGAGCCCTGCGGGCATCTCCAGAAACTGTCGCATGAAAAAGTTGTACCCGGCTTGATCCACAGAGGCGGTCTTCGCGCACAGATCCTGACCGAAGGCGTCATCCGGGTGGGCGATCCAATTCTGGAGTGATCACGTGGAAACGCTCGTCGTATTTCTGATCATTCTGCTGGCAGTGGTCTTCTGGATCTGGCAGAGCTATAGTGCAGCCAAACGTCAGAAGGAGCTTGCGGCCTGGGCAACGGCAAAACATCTTCGATTCGATCCATCGAGAGATTACGCCTTCGGCGGGCGCTTTACTGCATTTCGATGCTTGAATGAAGGTTCTCAGCGGTACGCGTACAATCGCATGCACGGGGAATGGCTAGGGCAGGAGTTCGTTGCTTTCGACTTCCATTATGAGACGTACACCACAGACTCTAAAGGGCGGACGCAGACGCACCATCATCACTTCTCCGCGGCGATCCTTGGTACTTCTGTGCCACTGAAATCGCTCTATATTCGACCCGAAGGGTTGCTCGATAAGCTCACAGAATTTTTGGGCTTTGATGATATCGATTTTGAATCATTGGAGTTTAGCCGCCGTTTCTATGTGAAAGCTACGGACAGACGCTGGGCGTACGATGTCGTTCATCCAAGGGTGATGGAATTCTTGCTTACTTCGCCTGCCTTTTCGATCCAATTTGATGCGCATCATGTAATTGCCTATCGTGCCTCCCTGTTTTCTGCTCAAGAGTTCGGTTCTGCCGTAGAAGTGATCGGTGGAATTCTGAGTCGTCTGCCGGAATATCTTGTGAAGCAGCAAGCGAGCGGATCATGATTGGGCTCTTCATCATTCTCAGCTTGGTTGTCCTGTTCTTCTTGTGGGGCATGCTCCTCTACAATGCTCTCGTTCGTGCCAATAACAGCTGTGACGAAGCGTGGTCAAACGTCGATACCGAGCTAAAGCGTCGTTACGATCTCATCCCAAACCTCGTCGAAGCGGTCAAGGCGTATGCAACTCACGAACGAACGGTCCTCCAAGGTGTCAGCGAAGCCCGCACTCGAGCCATCGCTTCCACCGGCTCTCCCGCATCTCAGGCAAGAGATGAGAATGTGCTTGTGAGTAATGTACGCCAACTGTTGGCAATTGTCGAGCGGTATCCCGAACTGAAAGCGGACCAGAATTTTCGCAAACTGCAAGAAGAACTCATAAACACGGAAGATCGGATTCAAGCGACTCGGCGCTTCTACAGCGCGAACGTCCGAGACTTTAACAATCTGGTCCAGAGCGTTCCTTCGAATCTCATCGCTCAGCGTTTCGGCTTCCGAGAACGAGAGTACTTCGAGATTGAGAATGCCATGGAACGCACTCCCGTCACAGTGGATCTTCAGCGCAAATGACCTGCAAGCTCCTTGGAACCAACTCAATTCGGTGGTTGCCCGGTTCCAACTGAAATGGCTCGCCGTCCATATGAGCCAAGAGAGAGCTCTCCGAAGTGATCTCAACCCAGGGAGCGCGCCGGGTCTCGACTTCGGGCATACCCAGATGCGTGCCCTTGCGAACCTTAGGGATCTCCAGGAGCCTCTTGAGCGGGAACATATCCCCGATCACATAGATATCAAAAAGACCGTCATCGACCACGGCGTGCGGCGCCAATTTGAAGTTCCCGCCGTGATATTGGCCATTGGAAACGCCAGCGAGCAGGGCCCGTCCGGAATGACTCCAATCCGCCGTCTTAAGGTGAATGTACTGAGCTTTGAACGTGAGAGCTTCATGAATCGCTCCCCATAAGTAACCCCATTCTCCGCGTAAGCGTTTCATACGCCCATAACGGTGGGAAACTGCACCATCGAGTCCGATTCCAAGACCGTTCACGAAGTACTCCTTCCCCAGTCTGCCTACATCCACGCGACGCAGTTGACCGCGGACTACGGTCTCCACGGCGTTGGCAAGCTGCAGGGGGATCTGGACCGCTTTGCAGAAGTCATTGCCGCTGCCCGTGGGAATGACCCCTAGGGCTGCCGTGGTGTCGACGAGGGCATTGGCGATTTCATGAACGGTACCATCGCCGCCCACCGCCACCACGTACCCACAGCCCTTTCGGATGGCCTCCCGAGCCAATGCCGTGGCATCCCCGGGCCCGCTAGTAAAGAGAAACTCGCATGGAAGATTCTCAGTATCCAGCAAGTGTCGAAGTGCGGGCAAGATTGCCTGAGTCTTCCCGCGCCCCGCCTTCGGATTCACGATAAACTGGTACTGGGCTCGTTCCAAGTCCATCACGTATGAACTATAGCTTCCACAATCTGCCTTGACAAAGTCTAACGCGTTTCCTAGAATGGTTGGGCTTTCTTTCACACTTGCCGGGATGGCGGAATTGGAAGACGCGCACGCTTCAGGAGCGTGTGGGCTTCGCCCGTGTGGGTTCAAATCCCTCTCCCGGCACCACGTTTGACCTTCCCTGGGGAGGCAGAGAAATTTGAATCTGAACGAAAAGACCCTCCATCAACTCATCGACCTTTTGGGCCGCAAAGAAATCCAAGTTCAGGAGATCTTAGAAGATCTCTACCGTGCGCTCAAAGAAAAAGAGCCTTCACTCCAGGCTTATCTGGAAGTGAACGACCCCGAGTCTTTATTGAAAGAAGCGCAGCGTATGCACGATAGGCCACTTAGGGGTCTTCCGATTTCGGTCAAAGATCTGATTTCAACGGTCGGATTTCGCACCACCTGTGGCTCGAAGTTCCTAGAGGGCTTTCACCCCATCTTTGATGCCACGGCCATTGCAAAGCTCAAAGCGGCGGGAGCGACCATCTTAGGCAAGACCAATCTCGATGAATTCGGCATGGGCTCGTCCAATGAGAATTCCGGCTTCCACACAACGAAGAACCCCGTGGATCTCGAACGGGTGCCCGGTGGATCCTCCGGAGGTTCAGCCGCGGCCGTGGCTGCACACACGGCACTGGCTGCGCTCGGCACAGATACCGGCGGCTCTGTTCGCTTACCTGCTGCCTTCTGCGGAATCGTTGGCCTCAAACCGACATACGGGCTCGTCTCACGCTATGGCTTGGCCGCGTATGCTTCATCGCTCGATCAGATCGGCCCCCTTACGAAAGACGTGCGCGATGCAGCTTTGGTTCTCAGCATGATGGCGGGCCATGACCTTGCGGATTCGACTTCCGTAGACAACGGTGGAGTGGATTACACCCGAGATCTCGAGGCGGGCATAAGAGGTTTTCGAGTTGGAATCGTGCGTGAATTTGTCGATCTACTTAAGGGCGAGGCCCGTCAGCGCGTTGATGATTGGAAGGACGTGTTTAAAGAACTTGGCGCACAGCTCACCGAAGTTTCTCTACCCCACGCAGAATATGCCATCCCCACGTATTATCTCATCTCCGCCTCGGAAGCCAGTGCGAACCTCGCTCGCTACGACGGCGTGCGCTATAGCGTAAGGAAGAGCGATGAGACCGTCGAAGCGATGTTCTCCGAGAGCCGCGTTCGGGGATTTGGCCCTGAAGTAAAGCGCCGCGTCATGCTGGGGACGTATGCCCTCTCGGCAGGGTACTACGATGCGTGGTACGGCAAAGCTCAACGAGTGCGTGGGCTCATCAAACGCGATTTCGATTCCGCTTTCCAGAAAACAGATGTGCTGATCACACCTGCGTCCCCAACGCCTGCATTCCAGCTCGGAGAGAAGACAGAGGACCCACTCGCCATGTACCTTTCGGACGTCTATCTGGTTCCGATGAGTCTAGCGGGAATTTGCGCTATCTCGATCCCGGGTGGCAAGGTCAATGGGTTGCCCTTTGGGCTTCAGATCATCGGGAACAAACTGCAAGAGGCGAAGATCCTGAGGGCTGCGTACGCATTTGAACAAGCCAAGAGGTAAGCTTTTGTCAAGAACTCTTGCGAGATGACAAGAGCTCTTCAATTCTCTGCCTTTTCGGGCCCTGAAGGGCCTGTATGGCTTCGGCAAAGGGAAACCAACGGACTTCTTCAATTTCATCGGGAGCGGGATGAAACTCTTCTCCCAACAGCTCGACTTCATAAAAGAACATATGCCAGGTATAGAATGATTTCTTCCCCAAGAAGGTCTCTACCCCCACGAGCTTTCCAACTCGGCAAGGAGCCCCCACCTCCTCGCCAACCTCCCGTGCGACGGATTGAGCTGGCGCTTCTCCATAGGAGACAAAACCACCGGGAAGAGTCCACTGACCTGCATTGAATCCTCGTAGAGGTTTGACCAATAACAACTGGTCTTGTTTGCGTATGACGGCCTCCGCAACGACCCGGGGGAGCGTGTGATGGACAGCTTGGCGCACCAGCGGGTCGACATTTTCTTTGCCGGGGATTTCGTCCTTGTGATGCCATTCTCGGGGATGATAATCAAGCATGGGCTCGCAATAAAGCACTTCCCGGCCTGCGACGATCATGGACTCGTGCACCTCAAACGGGAAGGGGATCTCTTCCGTCAGGTGGGGCAGAATCCACCACCCTGCCTGTTCCACCAGGTAGACCATGCCGTCCGTCTCGATATAGTAGTATCTTTCGCTCATGTGTCCCTTGGCTAGCATACTCCTCCCCGCAATACCACTGCAACTTATAGGCAAATTGAAACCGCAGTCAGAATCGTTACAATGGCGGCACCAATGGAAGAAAAACTGCAGACGCGGATCATTTTTGTGTGTGTAGGGAATTCCTGTCGAAGCCAGATGGCTGAAGGATTTGCTCGACATTATGCGCGGGAGTTCGCACTGAACGCTGAAATCACCAGCGCGGGTACGCGACCTGAAGGCTACGTGCATCCCACCGCGATCGCGGTAATGCACGAAAGAGCGATCGACATTTCGCGGCAACTCTCAAAGAGCATCAAGCCGGAAGAACTACTGAGCTATGACTATGTGATCACGATGGGGTGCTCCGATAAGGAGATTTTCCCAGCGACCTTCCGTGGAGAAAGACGCGACTGGGGCATGGAAGACCCCTTTGGGAAGCCGCTCGATGCTTATCGCAAAGCGCGCGACCAGATCGAGCGGAAGGTCGTGCTTCTACTCCGCGAGATCCGCTCCACGTGGAGCTGAGGTTCTACTCACTCTCTATTCGGGCGCTTCGGCGCAGCGGGTATCCTCGCCCTTGCGTTCGATTACCACAAGATCCTTGAGTTCCGCGAAGAACACGTTCTTCTTCTGCTCATTGAGAACGACGCTGAGGCGTTTCCAGCAGACTCGTGTAGAATACGATAGATCCCAACTGGCTTTGAGACAGTTCTCTCCTTGACATGTCACAACGCCCAAGGACTGAGGCTCGCCAAATGCCTTAATGAAATCGGTAAGTGCAACCTCCTCGCGTTGTAGGAGGTCTTCGATCTTCGACTCCAACTGCTCACGCTGCGCGGTGACTTCCGCGTTTCCCCGAGTGATGAGGAGCGCAATGCTGATGATGATAGCAACACCCAATAATACGCCCAGTATGTCGCGCATAGCATGCCCCTTTCCTTCTACTAAAGATGTTATCTGACGATCTGCATCATACACCGAAAACAAGAGATTTGAAATTGAAGCGGGGTTGTGCTAGCAATTCGCAGGAGATCTATGACCACCGCAAACAGTCGTGTGCAGACATTGATCACAGAGATCCTCGAGGATATGAGGGAAAGGCGGAGCATCCTCGTGGCGTTCAGTGGCGGAGTGGATTCGAGCGTGGTGGCCGCTCTCGCTCACCGCGCACTGGGAGAGCGAGCGTTGGCCGTTACAGCCGCGAGCGAAACCCTTCCAGCTCGTGAACTCGATGAGGTACGTCAGGTTGCCCGCGAGATTGCCATCGCCCACCGCGTCATCACATTCAGTGAATTAGCCAGTGAGAGTTTTGCCAGCAACCCGGAGAATCGTTGTTACTTCTGTCAACGCATGCGCATGAGTAATCTCAAAACACTTGCTCAGCAGCTGGGTTTTTCAACTGTTGCCTCAGGAACGAATTTGTCAGACACCCGTGGACATCGACCCGGCCTACACGCTATGGCAGAGCACGATGTTTATCAGCCTTTGTTGGAGCATCGCGTAGAGAAACCAGAGGTGCGTGCTATCGCCCAAGAGTTGGGGTTGAGCGTCTGGGATAAGCCGAGCATGGCGTGCCTCGCTTCGCGCATTCCTCATGGGCTACGGGTCACACAGGGAAAGCTGACGATGATTGAGCAAGCGGAAGATTTTCTTCATCAGAAGGGTTTTCGACAAGTCCGCGTTCGTTACCACGACAGACTGGCTCGTATCGAGGTCGCGCCGGAGGAGATGGTCAAGATCTTCGATGGCCACTTGTGGAAGGAAATCGCTTCTTACCTAAAGCTCTTAGGGTTTGAATCCGTTACCCTAGATCTTGAGGGTTATCGAACCGGCAGCAATTCATAGCAGGGAATCCCTGCCTGGGAGAGAGTTCTTCATGCTGCTTCTTGCGCAAGAGGAATGACCCAGACCTCGCGGTTGCGCGAACCATCAAATTCGCAGAAGAGAATCCCCTGCCACGTTCCCAAGCGAAGTCTCCCCTCTTCTACCGGAACGCACACCGAATGCCCGATCAAGCTGCACTGAATATGGGCGTGCGCATTCCCTTCGACATGTCTGTACTCGAGAGATCTCGGAACGAGGTGTGTGAGCGAGTTGAGGATGTCTTCTTTTACTGCTGGGTCAGCATTTTCGTTGATCGTGATCGCTGCTGTAGTGTGCGGTACATAGAGCATGCAGGCCCCTGTAATAGGCCCGAATTCCCGGATGGCCTTCTCCACTTGAGCTGTGATATCCAGCAGTTCGCGCTCGTGATGTGTCTTGACTGTGATCTTCTTCAATGACCATCTCGCCGCTCGCGCTTGAGGAGTTCTTCGGTAAGCTTGTCGGAGGTCACAGGTTGATAACGCACGAACTCGAGCTCAAAGCTCGCACGTCCCTGAGTGATGGATTTGAGTTCCAGAGCGTAGTCTTGCACTTCGGCCAGGGGAACCTCCGCCTCAATGTGCTCATAATCGTTCTCTTCGGGCTCCATACCCAATATCCGCCCGCGTTTCCCGGAGAGGCTGCTCATGATGTCCCCTGTGAACTCACGAGGAGTGTGGATCGTGAGCTTCATAAGG
>Ga0154800_1130_pt11 | contig 12608 bp, 7 predicted proteins | sample Rifle2008BG16ft_FD_105808 | JGI IMG/M metagenome (GOLD analysis project Ga0154800, IMG submission 105808) | Candidatus Fraserbacteria bacterium RBG_16_55_9 | reverse complement strand
GGACCAATCGAAGCCCAATCCGCTCAAACGACTCCGACGCCCAACGTATTGAAAGACCAGCCCAAAGTAGAGGAGAAAGCCTAATCGAGCGAATGGAGTGGGCCGCGATTGAAGCTGCTCGAATACCAGGGTAAAGAGCTGTTTGCGCAAGTCGATCTTCCTGTGCCCCCCGGTAAAGTAGCCAATACCCCTGAAGCCGCGAAACGAATCGCCGGTGAACTGGGTTTTCCGGTGGTTGTAAAGGCCCAAGTGGCCACGGGCGGACGAGGTAAGGCTGGCGGCATCCAGATCGCACGGACCTCGGAAGAAGCTGAGAAACACGCCACGGATATTCTCCGAATGACCATCCAGGGCGAACACGTGCGCTGCCTGCTCATCACTCAGGCCGTAGAAATCGAACAGGAGTATTATCTGGGCATCACGCTCGACCGCTCTGCCCGACGCCCAGTGCTCCTCTTCTCCCGAGAGGGGGGAGTGGACATCGAAGAGGTGGCGAAGTCCTCCCCGGAGAAGATCCAGAAGTGTCACATCTCCCCTCTAGAAGGGCTGCACGCCCACCAGGTTCGCCGCCTGCTCTTTGAGGCCCAAGTCCCTCAAAGCCAGATGGGAGCTCTCACCGATGTCACCCAGAAACTCTACCGGGCTTTTGTGGAATATCATGCGCATCTGGTGGAGATCAATCCGCTGGCCTTCACCCCGGAGGGGGGGATCTGGGCGCTGGATTCTAAGTTCATCCTCGACGACGATGATCTGCCCACGAAGATCCCCAATGGGTATGAAGAGAGAATTGACCCTCTGGAGCAAGCCGCCCACGAGGCGGATCTGCAGTATGTAAAGCTCGATGGGAGCATCGGCATCATCGGCAACGGCGCGGGGTTGGTGATGGCTACGCTCGACCTCGTAAAACTCAAGGGAGGGCGCCCGGCCAATTTCCTAGATGTCGGTGGCGGGGCCACCGCAGCACAGATGAGCAAGGCTCTTTTGTTGGTGCTGCGCGACCGGCAGGTCCGCGGCGTCTTCATCAACATCTTTGGGGGCATCACCCGCTGTGACCTCGTAGCCCAAGGGATCATCGAGACCCAAAAGGCTCTGGGCATGCGAGTCCCCATGGTCGTGCGCCTTGTGGGTACCAATGAGGCAGAGGGACGGGCACTCCTCAAGCAAACTCAGGGATTCATTGCGGTATCGGATATGGAAGAGGGGGCCGCCGAGATCGCCCGGCTCGTCGGCTCATCACAAGAACGGAACTGAGGAGGTATACGCATGAGAATCGCTAGATATGGCGCATTGAGTCTACTTCTGTTGCTGGTGGCCTATGCTGTCTTGCCCGCTTCTGCCAGTTTCAGTCAATCCCCTTTTCTCTTTATGAAGGATCTACGGATCGGGATGGAAGGAATTGGCAAGGTCGCCATCGGAGGCGATCAAGTACGGATCTTCCAAGTTCGCATCATTGGGATCTTTGATAACCCCGGTGAGCTGAACGATTATATTTTGGTGCGCGGCAGTGGTGATCTGATCCGAGAGGCTGGCGGATTTGCCCAGGGGATGAGCGGCAGCCCCATTTACATCAATGAGCGCCTCATCGGAGGTTTCTTTGCCGCCTTCGCGTACGATGATAGCCCCAACCCCATTGGATACGTGCGCCCCATCGAGACGATGCTCAAGCTCATCGAGCCCATCCGGCGCACGGTCGAAGCTCAGAGCCATCAGCCGCTGATACCGCGTGGTGAGCTGGAGCGAGGCCTCACGCGGCTCGAGGACGGCAAGCTTCGATTCGAAGAGCTCCGTGCCCCCGATACGGTGCAAGCACTTCCGACAGGGACTCCCCTTTGGGTGAGCGGCTTGACCGATCGAGCCCTCAGCGTGCTCAAGTCCGGCCTGTCCCCTCAGGTCCTAGAGAAATACGCTTCCAGCTTTCTTCCTCTCGCATCCCCCGGCTTCGTTGATTTCTTTGAGGGACTTCAGATGGGCTTCGAGGAACGCTTTGGGACAACCATCTACCCCCTGGCAGCGACAACAGCTCAACCCGGAGGGTTTGCCGAAGAGGTCGAGCCGGGCCGTCCCGTGGCTGCTCTTCTCTCGAATGGGGATGTGCTCTTCGGCGGCCTGTGCACGACGACCTACATTGATCCAGAGACGCACGTACTCCTTGCCTGCGGCCACGAGTTCTATCACACCGGCGCATCGGGTATGTTCCTGGCAAGAGGCCGCTACTTGGACGTATCCGCCAGTTCCTATCTCTCGTTCGTCATCCCCGAAGTCGATCGGAGCGAGATCATCGGGACCGTCCTCGAAGATCGTACGCAAGCGATCGGAGCCGCTCTTGATTATACGCCTCCCGCTGTAAAACTGAATGTCCATCTGGACGATGAGACAACAGGCACGGCGCAAGATCTGACCGTGAATCTCTCCAAGACCAGTAACTTTGTCCCGTCCTTGGTCTTCGCCATACTCCTACAGGCTGTGGATTCCACACTGAACCGCATCGGCCCAGGGACGATGAGAATCGAATACGCCATCCACGGCACGGAGATGCCAAAGAGATTGCAGCGCTCCGATATCTTCACCAATTTCAGCGACATCGCCTACTACGGACCTCTGCAGGCAGCTCAGATCGTCTTCTTGCTAAGCCAGAACGAGTTTCTCGATCCCGGGGTGGATCGGGTGGATGTGGATATCGCCGTGAACGAATCCATTCACCTGCTGCAAGTTAAGTCCATCCAGACGGACAAAGAGGTCTATCAGCCGGGCGAGACCGTGCGCTACACTGTGCAACTTAGACCCTATCGTGGCGAAGAAAAGACAGCCACGGGAGTCTTCAAGCTCCCCGACGATGCGACCGTAAAGAACTTGACGCTTCATGTCTTCGGTGGACCGCGCCGCCAACAGAACGGACAGGGACAGACCATCGCGTACGACGATCTAGGGCAACTCATCGATGCCGTTGAGGGCTCGACGACCAACGATCAACTCACCGTGGAGCTGTTGGGCCTGCCCCAAGGGAGCAGCGAAGAAGGCGATGAAGAAAGAGCGCCCGTTCAAGATGTTCAAAAGCTCGGTGATTGGGTGTTGACCGGCGAGGGGCGGGTAAGCATCCAGATCCAACTGCCGGAGCAGCCGAAGCAAGAAGAAGAGCACAAAGACGAGGAGTCCAAGGAGCCGGAAAAGAAGTGCTCTCAGCTCTTTTACTGCTGAGATCGTGTGGACGATCGAGCAGATCGCTCAGGTCGTGGGAGGTCAGGTCCACCAGCCGGACCTAACCCGAAAGATTGCGGGATACTCCGTCGACAGCCGGTGCCTCAATGCGGGAGAGCTTTTCATTGCTCTGTCCGGTGAACATACAGACGGGCACCTCTTCTTGAGAGAGGCGTTTCAGAGAGGAGCGAGCGGAGCACTGGTCCGACAGATTCCTCCCTCGCTCGTGGGAAGACTCCACAATCTCGTCCAAGTGCCGGACACTGGAAAAGCCCTTCGACAACTGGCCACGGCATATCGCCGGCAATGGAACATGCCTGTCGTTGGGATTACAGGCAGCTCAGGCAAGACGACGACCAAAGAGCTGATCCACGCACTCGCCAGCCAAGACTATAAGACATATCGCTCTCCGGGCAATTACAACACTGAGATTGGGCACCCCATCGCGCTTCTCAATATGCCTGACGAGACTGAGGTGGGCATCTTTGAGCTTGCACTTCAGCGGCCTGGCGAGATCCGAACGCTCTGCGACATCGCCCAGCCCACCATCGGCGTACTCACGTCGATTGGCGACGCACACTTGGGGTTCTTCCAAAACCGCGAAGAGCTTGCGCGGGCGAAATGGGAACTCATCGAGAGCCTCGCTCCAAATGGCTTAGCCGTATTGAACTTTGATGCACCGTATCTTGCCCTGTGGGCCAAGAAGCTGCGCGCGCGTGTCGTTGGTTTCGGCATAGAGAGCAAGCGCGCTATGGTGCGAGCAGAACATATTTGTGACGACCAACTTGCTGGAGTCGCCTTTGAGGTCTTAACGTCGCAAGAGCGCTTTCGGGTGTGCCCACAACTCCTGGGGCGGGCGAATGTGTATAACATACTCGCTGCCGTTGCCGTGGCGTTGGAACTTGGAGTCGATCGTGCGAACATTCAGAAAGCTCTTGCAGATTTCAAACCCGTGCCCCATCGACTAGAGCTTCTACGATCGCTGCGATTCGGGCTCATCGTGGATGATTCGTATAACGCGAATTCAACGTCTGTGAAAGAAGCTTTGCAGATTCTGGCACGCATGCGAGTTCCCTACCGAAAAATCTTCGTATTCGGGGACATGCTCGAACTGGGGGATTTTTCAGTAGAACTGCATCGTGAGCTTGCAGGCGTGATCCAGGAACTGGGCATCGATCAGGTCTTCACTCTAGGAGAGCTGGCGAGAGAGACAGCTTCGGCTCTACGAAGACAGGCAGCTTGGACCTCAAAACGAGCCATCTGCACTAGCAACTTGAAAGAACTCAAAGAACATCTCGTCAAAGAATTGCACGATGATCAAAATCTGATTCTGGTCAAGGGCTCGCGCGGGATGAGGCTAGATCAGATCGTCCAAACTCTCATGGCTTAGGGGCAACGGTGAGAAACGCGATGATGGAGTTGTTATTCCCATCCAATTCTGCTTGCCCGAGACCATTTACGACTACCTTGATGGCGTATAGGCCGGGTTCTAGGCCTGACGTGTCGAAGACGCTTCGCACTTCGATGGTCTTTCCCAACCGCAAGGCCGAGATCGTCTGAGTGCCGAACGGTGCAAAGCCTTGTTGCTGCGAGACATCTTCGCGGCGGAGGGAGAACTCCACGCGAAATTCCCTGGCGTCTTGGTTTCCGCTGTTTGTGATCGTGGCGCTGGCAAGGACTTTTTGGCCTTGGATGACGGGAGAGGTAGGGATCAGCACGATTCCCGTGGGATGTAGCTCGGGCGCTATCTGCGGAATGGGTTCTGTTGAGATGGCAAAAGGCAGGAGGAGCGTGTTGTCCCGTTCATTGGTTTCAGCAATCACGCCTTCGGGGTGACCATCGGTGGGCGGATCGACAATGGCCCGTAGCTCGTAGTTGCCCACGGCGAGATCCGTTGCAGAAAATTGCGCCACGACCTCCAGTGCTCCGTTCGGCCCTACCGTAAGAGCAGCACATTGGTCCTTGCCGGATTCGAGGGCCCCGGCAGGGCTACAAGCAAAGTCTGGCAGATCACGCACGTTGAGAACCGTGTTGGTTTCAGATTGGCTTAAAGAGAGCTGCAGTTCGACTCCTGTTACAACTCCGAGGCTCTCATTCTGGATGCTGAAACTGAACGAGACCAGACTCCCGGGAGCGGGGGTTGATGGCGTGAGCCGACCTCCGGAGATCGTCAAGTTTCGTGGTGGGTCCCCCAGGACGAAGTCGAGAGTGAGTACGTTGTCGCTTTCATCGAACTCTTCGATAGCGCCGTGATCCGTGGGGTCATTCAGGTCATTCCTTGGATCCACAACTACGCGCAGCTCATAGGCTCCGGCTTCAAGTAGCGTCGTCACCAGCTGTGTGCGAATCGTCTGGCGGCTGTTGGCTCCGAGTCCATTGCTCAGCACACATTCATTGGGACAACTCAGCGCCGGTGTAACGAGAGGGCGAAAATCCCTCTCCCCGTCCACGCGCTTCCGTAACTCGATCTGAATGCCAATCGGCTTTGTGATAGGCTGACGCCGACCGTTCTCGATGGTGAACTCCAGGGCAACCAGATCTCCTTGGCGCGGTTGTGCCGGCGAGAGGGTGAAAGCAGCAAGCACTGTCAAATTGGGCAGGACAGGCGCGATCTGAAAGAGGTTGGAATTCTCTTCGTTGTCATTTTCATTCAATTCGTCCACTTCGCCAGAGGGATCCGCTTGAACTATGATGCGATACGTGTTGGGTTCAAGATTATCTGTTTTGAGCTCGGCCTCGATTTGGGTCTGGAATCCCTGCTCATTGACCGGTGATAGACTTCGTATGCGGCAATGAGCCAGGTTGGCTGGTGGCGGCTCGGTCCGGGGAGATGTCTTGCACAGTAACTTATCGGACCCGAGTTGAATCGATGGCCCTGTCGGTTCCAGCGTCTCCGGGTCAGCAGGAAAGAGCGAAAACACCACATCGAACGGTCCCGATGCTGTCGTACCCGTATTGCGGATGGTCGCCGTTATCGTAAGAGGGTTGCCTTGCTCCGCACCAGTGGGTGAAACGGTGATCTCACCCGTTGGGACGAGGATATTCGGTTTCTGTTGTTGCGCCGCAAGATTGACAACAAGAACCAGAGCCACACTCACAAGGAGCACGACCGACTTCAGCCACCGACTCGTTCGCACGCTGATTCTGGGAGACATGGTCAATCTGCGGTTGAGATGGGAATCGGGGTGCTATACAGCCCATTGCCTCCGCCGTACAGGGCCCGGATCTCTGTCGGGCTGCCAAAGAAGTCCTTGAGCACTTCCAGCACCATATTGGCTTTGATGGGGCCCAACGTAGAGCGCTTATCTCGGCGCTGACAAGCTGCATTCAGCACATACAGATTGTTATCCGCCGAGCCGGCGAAGACCAGCCCAGTTTCTTTATCGATCGCCAAGGTGTTAATGGCCTGCTTGGAGTCGGATTCAAAGCTGGGTTTCACGGTTGTAGTCTGCATGTCAATGCACCAGACTTTCCCATCCCCTGTCGCGGCGTACGCCGTCGACTGCTGGTCGAGCTTGTTTGATTGGAGTTGTTTGATCTCAGCGCCAAACGCCATCGGAGATTTCGGCAATTCCCTCCCGGTATCGGCAAGAGCGTGGACTGTTCCATTCTTCGTGCCTACATAGATCCGGAGCACGGTGGTATCAAAGCTGAGCACTCGATCCACGTCGAGAGTCGTCACGGCACTTGGAGCTGTGAAGATCTGACTTGGGGTTCCCGGACAAGCGACGTCACTCATTCTATACAGAGCTCCGTTGTCGGCCCCGAAGTATATGTTGCCCTGAAAATCTCGTACGACGTTGATGGCCCGACTGACGTTGGCACACAGTTGGACCGACGGCGATTGGATTCTGCTCGAAGAGTCTCTCGGGACACTGACCCGATAGAGCCTGCCATCCCCGGTGCCGATGAACACTTGCTCCGAGCCCCCCTCCGGGCGAACGCTCAGCGACATGAGGGGCTGTGAAGTCCCACTGACGCGGACCTTCCTGGATACCAGAGCATCCACGCCGTTGAGGGTATTCTTGAGGTCTACCACGAGGAGTTCGCCGTTGCTCAGACCCACATAGAGCAACTGAAACTGATCGAACAGGAAGGACCTCATCGAAATGCCGCTCGCTAAGGGCGGATCCAAGGATTTCGGAACCACCTGACAGCCGGACTTCTCCACATCGTCTTCTGTAAAGGCCTTTAGATCGAAGCGTCCGACCTCGTCAATCCCTAAGTAAACGACTTTCACCGTGCTTCTACCCACGCCTTTGGCCAGCGCGTTCACGCTGCCCGAGAGTTGACAGATCGGCCGGTTGGGACCCACTCCTCCAGGCGGGTCGATCCTCAGGTGAGTTATAATCTCGTTGTTGCCGTTATCCAGCTCATCCAGCTCGTTGCCCGAGAGGTTATCCACACCTCGGACTCCCACCCGGAATAGATACGTACCCGTGGGGAGATTCGTTGTGTCCAGCCTGTTTGTGACTTGGAGGGGTTGTCCTGTACTTAAGGCTCCCAGTTCTGCCGACGTTCGGCGTATAGTGCCACCCGTTCCGTCTTGAAATCCCTGGCTGCTGAATTCGACGCAAGCGCCTTCGGTGATCTCCTGGCAGTACTCGAACTTCACTTCAAGTGTTGGGAGGATGTTGGGAAGGAGTAGACTGACAGGCTTGCCGGTGTTCTCGATCTGCACGCGCACCGTCAGCAATGAACCCTTGGGAGCGGGCGAAGGCGGACTAAACGTTAAGGAAGTGGGATGAAACTCGGGTCGGTCGACCCCAATGAGGAGTGATGTCTCTTGGCTCGATTGCACGACGCTGTTCTGAATGATTTCCACGAGGATAAGGTAGCGCCCGCTGCTCAAGGCGCGCGTGTCCAGCGTTCCGAAAGCCACCGTGGTCTTCCCAGCAGACAGCGATAGATTGTTGCAAGAGGCAGGAAGGCAGAATAAGTCTTGGAGGTCTTGGCTACCTTCCGCGCGATACTTCATGCGCACGCTGAAGCCCTGAGCGTCCGCCGATCCGTTATTGATAATGGTAGCCTGGACCGTTACGTTCTCTCCGGGCTCTTTCAGGTAGGAGCTGGGGAGAAGCTCGATGACCTGTATCCCCAAATTCGCACTCGCTTGCCCGAAGCTGATATTCCATCCCGCACCGCCAGCCAAACCGATGACAGCAGAGAAAAGACTCACCAGGATTACGCGGTATGTGCGCCCTCTTGGCACTGATCTCACGGGACGTCACCCCATTTCTTTTGAGAGCTCTGACTTTTCTGCCTAGGGATCTTACACTATAGTCTCCCACGCTGTCAATCTGATCCGCGTGCGTGCTCCCAGATCACTAGGCTGAGGTGAAACTTTTCTCCGGGTTGAGGGTATATCCTTTATGAGTAGTATGTGCCTGCCTTGTTTGCTGACGGGCATGGCGATATAATCGACCGTAAGAAAGGAGAGATTCATGCGGCGCAAAGTGCTCTTAGGCTTGTTGCTCCCCACCCTCATCGCTGTCGTCGGCATTGGACAGGCCGATCCCGCAGAACAGTTGAAGCAACTGCTCCTCACCGAAAGCCAGGTGCAGGAAGTGCTAGGACAGAACTGGGTGATCGTGAATGTGGATGTGGCGACTGGTCTGCCTGCGGACACGGTCAGCCAAGTGGGCACCTATAAGAACAGAGAAGTGGTGGAACAAGTGCTCGATATCGGATTGCTGGACTTTAGCGATGAGCACCTTTCGGGGCAGTTCCTCGAGGCGATTCTCGCCGCGAAACTTGTCGTAGGCATGGTGGACATCGGCAAAGACAAGCCGGAGCAACTGCCAGAGCAGCTGCGGCCAGAGACGAAGAACGTCGAAAAGGTCGTGCTGGTCTTGCTCGACAATGGATTACAGCAGCTCATGTGGAAGCGCCAGACGCTCCTCACCTTCTTCCGCACTCCCCTAGCCGGGCAATCCCCGCTCACGCTGGAGCAGCTAATCCAAGTGGCGAATCGCGAACTTACGAAGCTTCTCGAGGAGTTCTGCCCAAAGGCAGATCCCAAGCCGCTGTATTGTCCGTGATATCGCGATTCGGACTAGGGGCTCGGAAGCGCAATCCGCGCGAGTGCATGCTCTGCACAGTTCTTGTTGTTGACTTTGGTAAGCCTGCCCTCGTATAATGGCTTCGTCATGTAGGATCAGGGACTCTTAAGCCGAACCCAAAACAAAAGGAGGTCCACATGGCTGCCAAGGGCGTAGTTCGGGTCCTAAAAATTCTTGCATTCGTGATATTGGCCGTAGGTGGGTTGACCTATCTTTTAAGTTCTAGCCAGCCTGGGGGCGGTAAGCCCGAATTGCACCCGACGACCTTGATTCTGGATCCGGCTTCGCCTGTGGACCAGGGTCGCTTGGTCAACGTGCTCGTCAAGTTCGAGAACAGCGGTGTAACTGCCGCTTCCGAATTCAAGGTGGAGTTCTTCATCCGCCTCCGCCCCACACCCGAAGATCCTCCAAGTTGGACAAGCTTTGCCGTCTCCCAGCGCCGTGGACTAAGTTCCGATGAGCAAGAAGTGCAAGCAGAAGGCGTGTTGGACACATCGAACCCAGGGCTGATCCCCGCACCGGGCATCTATGAGATCCGCGTGGTCATAGACTCGAACGATCAGATCCCCGAGACCGATGAAACCAACAACGAACTGATCGCCTCGCTGCTCATCCAGCCTTCGAAGTTAGGTAAAGCCGATTTGCGCCCTCAGGCTCTCACATTTGAGCCAACGTCCCCCATCCGGCAAAGCGAGATGGTCTTCGTGGCGGCCACGGTAGTCAACACCGGCGACAAAGATGCGGGACCGTTTGACGTCAGTTTCACGTATTGTCGTATCACCGAGGGACAGACCTCCTGCCCTACGGAATTTCTTGAGTTCGATCGACAGGTGTTCGCAGGTGGGCTGCCGAAGAGCGGCGCTCAGGATGCCTCCGCCTCACTTCAGACCCTGGAATTGGGTTTGGAGACCGGCATCTACTTGATCAAAGTGAGCGCCGATCCTCCGAACTTGGATAACCCTTCGGGCCAGATCGCCGAGCAAGATGAGGCCAATAATGAACTGATTGCGGTATTATCCATCCAAGGCCCCGAGTTGCATGCCATAAGCATCAGCTTCAACCCTCCCCTGCCTCGTGTGGGGGATACCATCAAGGTCACCGCTGTCGTAGAGAACTCCGGACAAGGAACAGCTCGGAATATGGAAGTGGCCTTCTATGTGGACGGGGCCGAATTCGCCCGGCCAACGGTCACTCTAGAAGAGGGCGGCACAGCTCTCGTGGAGGGATTCCTGAAGACGCCGGACTTCAGCTTGGGAGTCGGCATTCACGTGATGCAGATCGTTGTGGACCCGAACCATCAGATTGCGGAACGAGATGAGACGAACAATGAGCTCCGCACCTCTCTGACACTGCAGCCATCCCTCCCGCGCCGACCCGAGCTCCATCCCAAGAGCCTCGTAGTCAACCCAAGATCACCGATCGAGCTTCACAGCAACCTCAGCTTGACGATCACTTCTGAGGCCGTGAACACCGGAGAGGTCGAAGCGCGAGGCTTCCTGATTGCCTTCTTCTACCGTCTGACGGGAAGCGCACGGTGGGTCCCCCTTCCGTGTACGACGAACTGCACCGTGTCCACACTACCGCCCGGCACAGGAATTGTTGCCGAAGGGAAGCTTAGTCTACTCGGAATCACCGCGGGCAGTTACGAGGTGCGGGTGCTCATCGACCCAGCCGACGCGCAGAACCCCGATGGCCAAGTCAAGGAGCTGGATGAATCCAACAACGAGATGAAGAGCGCATTGACGCTCCTGACCGCTCGCAAGCCAGATCTGTTCATCGATCCCATCGGTGTCTATGTGGATCCGTCGCTGGAGATCCGGCGAGGGACTACCGTGAACCTGTCGGCAGATGTGCTAAACATCGGGGAGCAGGCCGCAAGCGTCTTCACGATCGAGTTCTCGTTGCGCCGCCTGGATGAAGAGGTTTTCACGGTCTTTGCCCGACGTGATGTGAATGGCTTGGGAATTGGCGAACGAATTGCCGTGGAAGTTCAGTTAAGTACGGCATCTCTACGACCTGGGTTCTATGAACTTCAAGTCGTCGCCGACCCGGAGAATCGCATCAGTGAATTGGATGAAGGGAACAACGTCTTCACGACGGGGCTCGACCCGCGAGGTGCGCTCTTCCTCCGTGGCCCAGATCTTGCCGTGCTGAACCTGCAGATCCAACAGCCTTCGGTCTCCTCTACGATCTTGGCCGTCTCCCCAGGACAACAAGTCCCGCTGGTCGCACAGGTCACCAACATCGGAGTGGAAGCCACAGGGGCCTTCGATGTGGAATTCTGCCGACAGCGTCTGGGTGAGACAAGCTGCGTGCCCTTTGGAGAGCGGACGAGCTTCCCTGGTCTGGGCATCGGAGTGGTCGTTCAGGTACAAGCGACCTTGGATACATCCAACCTGACTCCGGGTAGCTATGTCCTCCAGGTGGTTGTCGATCCCACCGCGCAGGGCAAGCCCGCGGGCCAAGTGGAAGAGGAGAATGAACAGAACAACATAGCGCTTCTGCCTCTAGAGATCCTGGGGCAAGGGGGCACGCCCGGTGGCGGGGACGGGGCCGATCTTACAGCGCTCAGTCTCACCCTGACGCCAGAGCTAGCTCAGGTTGGCGACCTCATCCAAGTGAGAGTCGAGGTAGGGAACATCGGCCGTTCTGGTTCTGGACCCTTCCGTGTCGTCTTCTTCTGGCGGAAGACGGGTGAGTCGAGGCAGGTGAACTTTGCCGGCTTCAACGTATCCAATCTAGCTGTTGGGGCAAGGCAGTTCCTCAGCGCTGAACTCGATACGTCGCTCCTCTTCCGCGGTAGCTTTGAAGTCATCGTCGTCGTGGATTTCAACGACGATGTGAGTGAACCCAACGAAAGCAACAACCGCTTGACGAAGCCGCTTCGTGTGAACTGATCCGTTCTATGGTTTGAGAGCCAGCGGCACCAAGCTCATGAAGGTGTCGTATTTGATCTGACCCTGTGGGTCAATCACGGCAAAGCTCTCGAAGGTGCTTCCATCTTGGGTCGACCACATGATGCTCACGATCGTGTCCCCGTCCGCAATGCGCTCCGAGACGAAGTCCTTGAGAGACTCTACACCCAACGGGCTCAGGTCAAGTTGATCATGCTCCTCGGATGAAAGGTCTTCATACGCTTTCACAGTAAGCGTGCTTTCCTCCACGGAGACAACGATCAAGCCTTGATTTACCAGAGTCCTCACCCAGTGAGCTCGATTGAGTTTATCGACTTTCTCGACGACCTTGACGGCAGAATCCCCTTCCAAGGGGAGGTTTGTCAGAGTTAGGAATTGCCCTAGACCCTGTTGCACGATCACGATCACGTCAGACGGAGTCGTCTCTTCTCCGGCA
>Ga0154800_1023_pt4 | contig 12789 bp, 14 predicted proteins | sample Rifle2008BG16ft_FD_105808 | JGI IMG/M metagenome (GOLD analysis project Ga0154800, IMG submission 105808) | Candidatus Fraserbacteria bacterium RBG_16_55_9 | reverse complement strand
ATGGGAGTAATTCTGTGCCGCAGATCCGAGATAACGCGTTTTTTAAGGGTGCGGACGATCGCTTCTTCTATGTGAAGCACTACGATTCAGCGCAAGGCATTCTGGAGGACGTGCTCATCTACGATCTCACTGGGAAGATCTATCTCGAAGATGGCGCCGCGTTCCCCAAGGTGGTCACCGCCAAGAGCGCGACATGGAAGGATGACGCGTGGGAGCTGAGTAACGGCATTATCCATGCGTTTGACGATCAGGGCAACCTGCGCTACAAAGACCAGTTTGAGACGATGACGATTCAAGTCGGTCAAGAGATCCAGAAACTGGTCTTCGAGCAGAGAAGTTCCAGTGAAATGAGCCTAAGCGAGCTCTCCGAGCGCATTGAGGCGTTTCGCCGGATTGGTCGACCTGCCGAAAGCCTCGTCGTGGATTATCACTTGAAGATAGCTATTCCCCTAGCCTGTCTTGTCTTTGCGCTCTTTGGAGCACCGCTCAGCTTGTTGATTGGACCGCGTGGTCGAGCCCTGGGTGTGATCTTAAGTGTACTTCTCGTGCTCCTCTATCAAGGCCTGCTCTTCTGGACTGCGGAGATCTTAGGCAATCGCGGCGACATCCCGCCCGCGTGGGGGGCGTGGCTGCCCAATCTCCTCTTTGGGCTCATGGGGCTTCTGCTCTACGGGCGGGCCAATCGCCTCGGGCGGATTGATCTGATTGAACGTGCTAAACGACTCATCCCCTTGGCATTGGCCGCACTCATCCCTCTTCTAATCGTCATGGTGGGGATGGCTCAAGAAGAGCCTGTCCCCATCGAGGTCTCCGCTGATTCTGTGACCGTCTCTGAATCGTGGCAGGCCATCACAGCCGAAGGCCATGTGCGAGCCCAGTATCCAGATGGCACCATCGAGGCCAGTGAATTGAAACTGCTTCGCACAGGGGGAGATCGCTGGGAAATCGAAGCCAGCAATGCCCATTTCTCCCACCAAGAGATCTCTGGAGGCGCTCTAGAGCTTCAAGCGATCTTCGTGCAGGAGGGCGAGAAGATCATCCCTCAAGAGATCACCCTGGTGCAGTCTGCTTCGGTGAAATTCACGGGAGGACGGCTTTCTGCCAAGAGCCTCTCGCTCAAGAACTCACCGGAGGACGCGTGGGAGGTCGAAGCCCAAGGAAACGTCGTTCTCGAACAAGAAGAACAGAAACAAGTGACGCAGGCCGATACCCTTCGACTGCAACTCGCCCAAGATCCCGAAGCCCCGAATCAATGGCGTGCTCAGGGTGCTATCCTAGAGCGCTTCGTGGGGGCGACCGACTTCGTCAACTCTCGCGGTGAGACCCATCGACTTCGCTATCAGGGCGAACAAGCTCATCTTGCCTTCAGCGAAGGAAACAAAGTGAGCTTGTTTGATGTCGCCAATGGAGAATTCACGACGTGCACGTGTGAGGAGACGATCCCCCAAGCCTCCTACTCCATCCGTGCTGGACGGCTGCTCATCCGGCCGGATGAAGTTCTCGTTGCGTTTAACATCACGCTCCGCGCCTTCGGGCAGCCCGTCTTCTGGGCTCCGGCGTACTTGGCGCCCTTAGCCGATGTCCAACAGAAATACCCCTTCATTCCGGAGGTCGGCAACGATGCCCAGCGCGGCTGGTTTGCGAAGTGGCGCGTCCCCGTATTCATGGATGAAGACAATTTTGGTTTCCTGTTGCTCGACTACTACACGCGCTACAGCGAAGTGGGCAGCGGCCTAGACTTGGCTTATCGCGCTCTTCCTGGATCGACCGGCGGACATCTTTCGTTCTATCGGCTGGTGGCCCAAGAAGAATCGCTCTCCGTTGATTGGTCTGATCGCGTAGAGCTGAGGGATGCACTGAATCTTACTCTATCGGCAGGGTTGCGTACAGGGCTCTTAGCCCGCGAAGCGTCGCGACTCCTTTCGCAAGCCATGTTCTCCGGCGAAGCAGGCGATTGGACTTGGCAAGTCGGATTCAGCCGGGATCAGAATCTCTTGGGGCCAGAGCCGGATCCAGAGATGTTGGAAGAGTTGAGCTACCTACTGTTGGAACGGTGGCCTGAGCTTTCGCTACAGAAGAAACCGGTGCGCTTGGGGGAGCTCCCGCTTCGTTATTCAGGAGGAGCCGACTGGGGCCGCTACCATGAAGAGGCTGTGGATGGAAGCGATCGGCAGAGCTCTCGTTTCGACGGACGTATTCAAGTGGGGCTTGAGCCCATCACGTTCGCACCGGGCGCTCAACTGACGGCCGGTTCCAGCTATCGCCTCTCGCTCTACGAACTCAATCGTCGTGATTCTTGGGATCTTACGGCTCAACTGAACCTCACGCCTCTGAGCGGGCTGAACTTCTCGCTCGACTACTTGTATCGCGCCGTGAGCGGCCAGAGCCCGTTTCGGTTCGATCAACTGACGCTTTCGAATCGTGCAACGTTCCGTGGGAACTGGAGCTTCCTCACTCAAGGGAATCTCAAGCTCAGCGCAAGCTACGACTGGACAAGGCGGAGCTTCGACCCGATGAATCTCAACATTGCCTACCGGTTGGGCATCGCTCAAGCATCTTTGGGGCTGGAATACGATCTTAACGTAGAGCGCATGAGGCGCGTGACGGTGCAGGGGAGCGTAAGCATTCTGGGTGCACAAGTGAACGTAAGTACGGGTTACAATTTTATGGTCTCCCGTTACGATGACATCATCGCAAAGATGGATTTAGGCCAGCCCTTGCGTGCGGGACTTCGCTTTGATGTGAATCGACTGGAACTGCGGAGGATGAGCCTAGAGTCCAACTGGGCGCTGGGAGACTGGGAACTGGCGTTGAGCGGCGAATATGACCTGAGGCTGGGTCGTCTTACGGCGTTTCGCTTTGGAGTGATCAAGAAGTTCTGTCATGCATGCTGGCAGGTTGGCTTCTATGGCAACCAGAATCAGCTCTGGGTGCAGGTGCGAATCAACGCCTTCCCGACAGCCGAGATTGGTTACTCACCCACAGATCAGAGCCTCTCGTTCGGCCATTGACTCTCTCAAAAGTTAAAGCTATCATTCTCAATTAGAGAAAGGGAGGGTGTGAGAAGATGAAGAAGCTTGCAGATCTGCTCACGGCTTCCAGAGCGCTCATCGCCATCTTCATCGTTGCGCTGAGCCTGGAAGGCAAGGGGGCGCTGCCCTTGGTCATTCTGCTCATCATCTTGGGTTGGACGACGGACATCCTCGACGGCCGCTTGGCACAGCGGGCTCGAAGCGGAGCCTCTTCAGATCCGAGCTCAAGTGAAAGCACGTCTTGGTTGGGCGAGCACGACTTCCTCTTGGACATGACCATGGTCTTCGCCAGCCTTGTCTATCTCACCGCCTCCGGCTTCATCGAGCTACAGCTTGCACTGGGCTATACGCTCATCGCGGCGATCTTCATCCTCTGGTCTTCCGGCTCGAAATCGGTCACCGAGCTCTTCGCGTTTCCCGTCGTGGCGCTCCCCTTGATCATCGCATATCAGGAGGCGCCTTGGGCTGCGTACGCTTATATCGTCTGGATCATCCTGGCGTTGATCTCTTGTTGGGAGCGCTTTTCAGGTGTGGTGCGCGAGTTCATCGCTGGGATGAAGCAATTGCGCAAGATCTAAAGGGAGGGAGTGGTCGGATGTGAATCAAGTTGGAGGGTATCTGAAACCGTGGATAGCGGCTCAGTATCTGGGGATTCCATTGGAAGAGGTTCAAGCGATGCTGGAGAGCGGTGAGCTTCCCGGGATTAAGATCGCAGGCCAGTGGCGGGTGCCGCTCGATCAACTCGAAGCATGGCTCGATGAGGAGGTATCTCCGCAAGAGCTCAAAAAGCTCGCTGGGCGCATGAAAGACGTAAATTCCAAGAAGGTGGACAAATTCTTTAAGGAGATGCAGCCTAAGAGCAAGAAACCCAAGGAAGTCAAGGCAAGGACCCAGAAACCAAGGTTAAAGAAGAAGAAAGGTGCGAAATCTACAGATCGATGAAACGAGTCTACGTCGCCGAAAGCCCACAGGAAGCTCACCTCGTCAAGGAGTTTTTGGAAGCCAATGGCATTTCTGCTGTTGTCGAAGGGCAGCACCTGCAAGCCGTTATGGGAGGCATTCCCATTCCGGATACGTACCCTTGGGTCTCTGTGTCGGAAGAAGACTATGATGAGGCAAAAGCGCTCATTGCCCAAGCAAGTGCCGCCGATCAGCCTTCATCGGATTCCTCATCCAATAACGTGAGCGGCTGAGCAGGCGGCTTGAATCCCAGGTGGCGATAGGCCTGTTCGGTTGCCACCCGGCCCTGCGGAGTACGCTGGATAAACCCCTTCTTGAGCAGGTACGGCTCGTAGACTTCCGAAACGGTGTCTTTCTCCTCACTGAGCGCGGCAGACAATGTCTCCAAGCCCGCTGGCCCGCCGGAGAATTTTTCGATGAGGGTGTGTAGAATCTTCAGATCGAGCTCATCGAGTCCCTCTTCATCTACTCCCAGCATCCGGAGCGCCTCACGAGCAATCTCGCGCGTGATCTTCGTGTTCTCTACTTGAGGGCCCTTCACTTGGGCATAATCTCGGACGCGCTTCAGCAAGCGATGGGCTACGCGAGGAGTGCCCCGAGCTCGCCGGGCAATCTCAAGGGCTCCGTCCTCCGTAATTTCCACGTTGAGGATGCCAGCCCCCCGTCGCACGATTTCTTGCAGCTCAGTCTCGCTGTAGAAGTCAAGATGGAAGATCACCTCGAAACGATCGCGCAGCGGAGAAGTGAGGAGCCCCGTGCGAGTGGTCGCCCCGACGAGCGTAAAACAGGGGACATCGATTCGCAGAGATTGAGCGCTCGGGCCCTCTCCAATCATGATATCCAGTTTAAAGTCCTCCATAGCGGGATAGAGTAGTTCCTCGACATTGCGCCTCATGCGGTGGATCTCATCGATAAAGAGCACGTCGCCCTCGGAGAGGTTGGTGATGATCGCTGCCAGATCTCCGGGGCGCTCGATCACCGGCCCAGATGTGAGCTTGATGTTTACGCGCAGTTCGGCGGCTACGATCTGTGCTAGCGAGGTTTTCCCTAAGCCCGGAGGGCCATGTAGGAGGATGTGATCCAGCACCTCGCTCCGCCGCGCGGCCGCCTCCATGTAGAGCTGGAGCTGATCTTTGATCCGCCCTTGGCCGATGAAGTCCGCGAGTTTTCTGGGGCGAAGCGACTGGATGACTCGGTCCTCTTCACGCTCCTCACCTCGTGTGATCGCTTCACGGGCCATAGAACTCATTCTAGTCCACGGGCTCGCGCTCCAGCAACCCATGAGGTATACTACGTAGCGAAATGGTCGAACAGATCCTCACTGTGATTCGAGAATACGAGCGGTTTGCCGTGACCTCTCATTTGAGCCCCGAGGCGGATGCCATCGGGAGCCAACTGGCTGTGAAGCACATCCTCGAAGCTTTGGGAAAAGAAGCTCGGCTGGTGCTGCGTGACCCTGTACCCGAAACTCTTCGGTTCCTTCCGGGTGCCGACTCCATTCAGTCCGTGGGGCACTTCTCCCGGGAGCCGGTGGACGCATGGTTCGTCGTCGATTGCGGCCAGGTCAACCGCGTCGGCGAGGGAATTTTGCAACTGCTGCAGGATCATCCCCTCATTGTCAACATCGATCACCATGTGGACAATCCGCTCTTTGGGCACATCAACTGGGTGAAGGTAACGGCCTCGACTACGATGGTCCTCTACGAGCTAACGCAGCATCTGGGCGTGAAGATCACACCCGAGCTGGCGACCTGTCTCTACTCGGGTATTGTTGCAGACACAGATTCGTTCCGAAACGCCAATGTGAGCGCGGATGTCCTGAGCGTTGCTACCGAACTCGTACGGTGTGGGGCACCCGCTCGCGAAATCGCCGTCCAGATCTACGAGCGGCGCACATTGCCCGAAATCAGACTCTTGGGTCATACGTTGCTCAATGCCCAGGTGATGGATGGGGTCATCTGGAGTTCGATCCCCCAGGAACTCTTCCGCCGGACGGACACGAGTGTCAACGATACCGAGCGGTTGGTAGAGGAACTCCGAGCCACGGATGGCATTCGTGTGGCGTTGCTTTTTAAGGAGATGGGAACGGGCAAGATCAAGGTGAGCCTCCGTGCGAAGAAAGAGGGGCTGGACATGAGTCGGATCGCGCGGCTCTTCGGTGGAGGTGGCCACAAGCAAGCCGCCGGATGCCTCGTCCCCGGCACGCTGGAAGACGTAGAGGCGCGTGTAATCCAAGAAGTGAAGGGTGCTCTGAAGACCGAACTCCATGGCTGACACGCGGCCCCATTCTGCCATCACCATTGGGACTTTCGATGGAATACACCTGGGACATCGGGCATTACTTCAGCGTACGAGAGAGATTGCGAAGGGACACGAACTTAAGAGTCTCGCCGTCACGTTTCCTCGCCCACCTCAGAATTATCTAGGGCGCCCCAAGCAGCTCTTGATGCCATCTGAGAAGAGAATCGCCCTTCTGGCACAGTATGTAGATCAAGTAGTCGTCATCGAGTTTCCAGAGATTCAATGGTTATCGCCCCGAGAGTTTGTCACAGGGATTTTGTGTGAGCGACTGCGGGCAGCTGCCGTAGTCGTAGGGAGGAATTTTCGTTTTGGACGGAGTCGAAAGGGCAATGTCTCCACTCTGGTCGAATTGGGCAGTGAGTTGGGGCTGGACGTTCAGATCGTCGATCCCGTCTTGGTGAACGGGGAACAGGTGAGCAGCACTGCCATTCGCAAGGCAATCCAATTGGGGGATATCGAGCAGGCCACACGACTTTTGGGAGATCCCCCCCAGCTCTGGGGAAAGGTGATCCGGGGTGAAGGGCAGGGGCGAGCCCTCGGATTTCCAACCGCCAATCTCTCCGTTGATCCAGAACTTCTCATGCCCGGTGAGGGGATTTACGCAGCGCGGGTCTTCTACAGAAACGAGAGCAGAGCAGGTTCGCTCTACATCGGACGGCGTCCGACATTTAATGGAACACGGACCTCTGTGGAAGTGCACATTCTCGAGGCCGATTCAGATAAGGAGCTCTACGGTGAGGAGCTGGCGGTCCAGCTGTTCACTCGCTTGCGAGGGGAGAAGCGCTTTGCTTCGGCCGAAGAACTTCAAGCCCAGATTCGGACAGACGTAGAAGCCACCCGAGAATTCTTCTCCAGAAAATCGTTCTGAGGGCTTATGCTGCCTGTTGATTAGCAAGCCTTGCTCATTCGTAATGGAGGGTAGGGCGGAAGGAATCTAATCCCTGCTCGTTATGGAAGCGAGCCGAGATCTGTGATTATGGCTTCTGCTTGATCCAGAGAGGTGTCCGTGAGGGCATCGAGGCGGGATACTGCGGGATCGTAATCTGCCTTATTCCGGTTATCATACAATCGAGGGAGAGTAAGCCCAATTCGCCGGTAAGTCTCTTGCATGGTCTGATTCTTATATCGGTATCTTTTGAAACTACGAAAAACAATGCCGTGGTCGGGTCCGTGGCCGGTTAACCTGGCACCGAGTCTCGCCTTGGCAAAGTCGCGAGCTTGGCAAAAAGCAGCGTAATACGCTCGGCTGATTGCAGCTCGCTTTTTGGTTTCTTCTGACACCGGAGTAGTACTACCTTGAGCGAGATTCCTAGCGAGAGTCAAATACTCGTTCCAGTCGAAGCTCATATCAAATATACTTTAGGTTGAAGTTGAGCTTCCCGTCTATACGATCCAACTGATCCAAGAGCCACTCTTGATCAAAACGATCTAGCTTCTCCAACGCTTCATCAGGGGGGAGATCGGTATGAATATACGCAAAGAGTGCTGCTTCATCTGGAGCTTCCGGATCATATCTGACTTCTAATGAGAGGTTGATGGCGAACCCGAATGCTTCTCTTATTTCAGCTGCTGCTTCGGCTAGAATACGCTCTAGAAATTTGTATCTTTGCAGGTATGCGTCAACTTCAGGTTTTTTTACAAACTCATATAGATTGTTTAAGTCAGAACGCGCTGCAGAGAGTAGCCGTTCAAGAAGGTAATCATAATTCCATGTCACATTTGATCCCAATGTTGAGGGTATCATTTTGGGAAACGGCAGTGTGTTGCTATAAACAGCAGACCCTGTAAGAGGAGAAACCATGGCGTTGGTAGGCTGCTTAATTTCGAAGGCAATTACTTGCGAGCTTAGGTGAAGAACCATATCAGAATGGTAGCGAGAAAAGGGGATATCAGTTCCATAAAGCAATCCGAGATCCTCAAGCTCGCTCGGTGTAAATGCTTGGGTATCAGGATCCTTCCTTCTTGCCCGTAGATCTGTTAAAGCAACCTGAGTTGTATCCATAATTAATCTTTAAATAGTTTCCCTAGTAATTGTAGTAGATATTTAAATTGGCCTTCAAGCTGTTTCTTAAGCTCGGTTGATGATGGTACTTCTCGCTTAGGGTAGTGGGCATTAAAGTGGACGTGTATACCAGATATGACATGAGGCTCAGCAACCCCCTTGCCCAGTGGAAGTTTATCTGCTTTTAGATCAAGGTTATACTCAAGATCTTTCTCCGTAAGTTTGAATTGTAGTGCAATCTCTTCGATGTTTGCGCTGAGTTGCTGGGTTAATTCTTTTCTATTTGCAAGAAAACGTGCTTTCAAGAATTCCTTTGGCTTCTTCTGATCCGGTAACGTGATAAAAGCATCGAAGTTGAAGCCGTATGCTACAATTCGGATTCCCTTCGTCAACTTTTGAGCTTCTTTAATAAGCTTAGGGAGGCGGGATTCCGAGAGTGAGACAGGTTTGTTGTCATTGATTTGCATGCGTCTGTGAGCAAAAACGAACTGAATAGCTTCTGTTGGATAATCCACTATGAGTACATCGCCGCCATCGACTAACCTTGCTGAGTTGCCTCCAATAAGCCTCCGGGCGGCATCACGCGATAGAGCTGCAACATCAAGCGCTTCATAGACTATTACGATATTGGTAGCTGTGAGAAGCTCTAGCTTAAATGGCATGGTAAAAGAAACGTATCATATAGAGTCCAGTAAGTCAACGAAGCACGCATTGTACTGCCCCCTCTGGGGGGCAGAGGGGGCAATGGAAGTGCGTTTGCCTTAGGGCATGTTCTTCAAATACTGCTGGCAGAAAGGCCCGACGAACCTAGTCGATCCCCAATGCGGAAGCGAGGCGGCGCTTATCAAAGCCGATGATGATCTCATTGTCGATCTCTATCACGGGCACGCCGGTCTGACCGGATTTATCAACCATGTGCTGCGCTTTTTCTATATCGCGTGAGACGTCATATTCAACGTATTCCACGTGGTTGGCTTCAAAGAATTGCTTCACCGTCTTGCAGTAGGTGCATGTAGGCGTTGTGTACAGGTTAACCTGAGCCATTGTAAGTCCCTTCCTTTGTTCACTCGATTTGGGGTTGAACTATAGCACGAAGTGCCTCTTTCGTCAAGCGAAGCTTGCATAGAACTGATCAGTTCCCTACAATACGAAGGGTATGCTCATCGTGGGCTGGGATACGGGCGGCGAGCGTGGAAGCGTTGGACTTCTGGGGGACGATCGTCCCTTAAGTGAAATCGACTTCTCTGCGGCGCTGAAACAAGGTGAAAAACTTCTGCCGGCCCTCGATATGGCCTTAAGGCTGGCGGAGGCCCCGCGATGCGACATCGGGCTCATCTCCGTCTCCATCGGGCCTGGGTCCTTTACCGGGCTGCGCATTGGAATCGCGACGGCCAAGGGCCTCGCCCGCTCTTTGGGGATCCCCATGGTGGGCGTTCCGGCGGTCGATTCTTACGCGCGGGCGGCGAACTTCTGGGACGGTCCGGTATGGGTCTTGCTTTCGGATCGCCGTGACTGGATCTACGCGGCCAGTTATCGCAAGAGTAAATCGCTCGCTCCGGTGCAAGCGATCGCGCTCGAAGCCTTCTGTAAGATCCAAGAAGGCTCAGAGAGAACTCTCTTTGTCGGGCCTGGAGCAGAGCAGCATCGTACGAAACTCACGGGGAAAATCGAAGGCAGCGTCGTCGCATCGGCAGGGCTCAATCGACCTTCTGGACTTCAGATTGCCTCGTTGGGTTGGGAGAAGTACTGCCGCTCTGGTTGTGATGAACTTTACGAGCTGGAGCCGGTTTACCTCCAAGCGCCGCTGGCAGAGGCCATGGCTCAAGAATAGAAAAGAGAAGATTGGGTGAGGACAATGAATGTACTGGTCTGTATCAAGCGCGTGCCGGACACGGGAGCTCGGTTTGAGCTTACCGCAGACGCGCAGGAGATCGATACGCGCAACATGGAGTACGCGATCAGTCCGCATGAGGAGTGTGCAGTAGAAGAAGCGATCCGTCTTGTGGAGAAGCACGGCGGCAGTGCCACGGTACTCACCTTGGGCTCGGAAGCCGCATCAGAACAGATCCGCGAGGCTTTGGCCAAGGGAGTTGAGCGCGGCGTTCTCTTGGAGACGGACGGGAAGGAATGGGACGCGGGAGCCACAGCTCAAGCCATCGTCGAGGCTATCCGTGCGACTCCGTTTGATGTGATCTTATTCGGGAACGAGTGTGCCGATGCGGGCAACTATCAGGTGGGTGTCCGTGTGGCCCAGCAGTTGGGGCTCCCTTGTGTGACAGGCATCAAGGCTCTTGAAATCAATGGGGGAATGGCCCAAGCCAAGTGTGAGGTCGCGGGCGGGTGGGAAGTCTATGAAGTTCCGATGCCGGCGGTCTTTACGGTGAAAGAGGGGATCAACACGCCTCGGCATCCCTCTTTGCGCGGCATCATGGCGGCCAAGAAGAAGGAGATCGGGCGGGTCAAGCCCACCCAGCCCAACGTGCAACTCCTGAAGAAGAGACTGAAAAAGCCGCCGGAGCGGAGCGGCAAAGTGGAGATCTTGGGTCAGGGTAAGGAAGCCGCTTCGGCCATCGTGGCCAAGCTCAAGGAGCTGGGGGTGATCCAGTAATGATTCTCGCAGTGATGGAGCACGATCGCGGGAAGATCGTTGATGCATCGCTGGAGCTACTCACTTTGCTGCGTAGCTTGGCTCAGCCGATGAACGCTACGGTAAATGCTGCGCTCATGGGCAAGGACGCAGAGACTATTGCCCCGCTCCTCATGGAACACGGGGTCACGAAAGTGTATCTCGTTCAGAACGAGCGCTTTGTCGATTATGCGCCCGAGGCTTGGGCCAAAGGTCTCGTGCATCTAATCGGTGCGGTGCGGCCAAAGGCCGTTGCGGCAGCAGGAACGGATCGGGGCAACGAGCTCATGGCACGCGTGGGTGCGAATTTGGGCCTCGCGATGGCAGCGAACTGTACGGAGCTTCGACCCGGAGAGAGGCTGGGGGTAACCCGGCTCCGCTGGGGAGGGAGTCTCCTCGAAGAGGCAGAACTCATAGGCGAGCCAAAGCTATTCACCGTGGCTCCGCACGTGGTGGCATGGGAGGCATCTCCCGCGCGCGAGTTTTCTATAAAAGAATTTCACCCCTCGCTCGAAGAGAAAGATTTTCGCGTGAGAGTCGTTAAACGAATTGAGTCGGAGAAAGCAGGGGTCTCGTTGCCCGATGCCAAGGTGGTCGTGGGAGGAGGACGGGGCGTAGGTAGTGCCGAGGGTTTTCAGCGTCTGGAAGAACTGGCACGACTACTGGGCGGGGCCGTGGGTGGGTCCCGTGCGGCCACCAACAACAACTGGCGCCCTCACTCCGACCAGATTGGGCAGACGGGCGTACAGATTGCTCCCGATCTCTACATCGCCTGTGGGATCAGCGGTGCCATTCAGCACATGGTTGGCTGCAAAGGTACTAAACGGATTCTGGCCATCAACAAAGATCCCGAGGCGCCGATCTTCTCCCGAGCGGACTACGGCGTGATTGGGGATCTACATGAGATCGTTCCTGCGCTCATTGATGAGATTAAGAAAGCCAAAGCGAGGTGAGTCGATATGGCCATCTGCCAGGTCTGCGGCAAAGGGACACGTTTCGGTCGTAAGATCAGTCACGCGGGCAATCGGGTCAATCGAGCCCGTAAGCCCAATCTGCAGAGAGTGCGAGCGGTTCATGGCGGTCGTCGAGTGATGATGACCGTCTGCACAAGCTGTCTTAAGGCCGGCAAGGTCGTCAAGGCCGGATGAAGGGCTTTGCGTAGAGAGAAACTTGTCAGGGGATCAGGTCGGTGTGCTATAACTAAACAAAGCGAATAGATTCCGCTGGAGGAGGATTCGGACATCATGATGAAGCGGCGTGGTTGGGAAATGAAGCTTGTGTTGTTCTTATTGGCGCTTGCGGGCGTGATGGTTGTGCTCGCCGGATGCGGCGGGCCGAAGCAGACAACTCAGGTGAAGCAGCCCCCGGCCCAAGAACAACCGAAGGCACCGGAGACGGCGAAGACCACACCCCCGGCCCCTGTGGAGGAGACCAAACCCCCACAGACAGAAGAACCGCAGCGCGGGACAGGCACGCCCACAACTCCTACGACGACTCCCACAGCAAGTCCGCCTCAAGTCGTCAAGGTCGAGAGCTTTCCAGAGAATGGGTATGTGGTGGCGGGAGGTTCAGCGGCTTTCCACGCACAGATCAAGAGCACGTCTGCTGTTTCGGGATTTGCTGTCGAGCTCAAATTGGATGGCAACGTGGTGAGTTCACAGAGCGTCTCGCTCACGGCTCAAGAACAGAAGACTCTTCGCTTCCAAGTGGAGAAACTCGATGCCGCGGGCAAGCATACGGTAGAAATCCTCAACTGGAAGAGCGCGATCTCTGTGATCGAGCCGGCCTCTTCACCGCTTCGCCCCGGCACGATCCCTATCGATGCCCAGGTCATTACCAAAGACGAAGGGATTACCGATACGGGCATC
>Ga0154800_1014_pt6 | contig 13499 bp, 12 predicted proteins | sample Rifle2008BG16ft_FD_105808 | JGI IMG/M metagenome (GOLD analysis project Ga0154800, IMG submission 105808) | Candidatus Fraserbacteria bacterium RBG_16_55_9 | reverse complement strand
CAACAACTCGTTGAACGAACGCTTGCAAGCGAGCCAGTCGCTTCTGAAGCATACCCTCTTCGCCTAAATACTCCCGATGGCGCTCGAATGCCTCTTTTAGGCGATCAAGTCCCTCTCCTCCCGTAGCCATGGTCTTCACAATGGGAGGAAGCCACGCAGTGGCCATCTCCCCAGGGCGCAAGGCCAGATGGAGCGCCTGGACGGCATGATCCGCCCCCTCTTGATCGGCCTTGTTGACCACGAAGACATCGGCAATCTCCATGAGCCCTGCCTTTAGCGCTTGGATCGCATCACCCGATTGAGGGACGACAACGACTATTACTGTGTCAGTAGCTTCGACGATATCCACTTCAACCTGACCCACGCCAATCGTCTCAAAGAAGATCACATCGTAACCGGCAGCCTCTAAGAGCAGAGCGACTTCATGAGTTACGGCGGCCAGCCCACCGAGGCTTCCTCGCGTCGCCAAACTCCGAATGAAAATCCCGTCGTCGTTGTAAAGGCCCTGCATGCGAACGCGATCACCGAGCAGTGCTCCTCCTGAAAAAGGACTTGTCGGATCACAGGCCAGCACACCGACCTTGCAGCCCTCTTTGCGAAAGAGCGGGACGAGTCGATCAACCAGAGTGCTCTTGCCTGAACCCGGCGGTCCCGTGATTCCTATGCGGTAAGCTTTCCCTGTGTATGGATAGATTTCATCAATGATGGAAGAGTAGTCCGGCTCGCGGTCTTCCACAAGACTGATGAGCTTGGCCAGAGTCCTTGGATCACCTTGGAGAAGACCATGGACTAGCTTCTTTGATCTCATGGAGATTCAGAATGGCTTCGGCTTGATTGGCGCACGGATATACTGGATCTCAGGTTGCTTTGAGAGTTCGAGCAATTTGTCCAGGGATACCAACGCCTGAATTTGATTCTCATAGCTGCTCTCGACCTGAACCATGAAACCCTCTGGCAATGACGCTCCCGGCGTCAGTTCAATGACCACGCGAACCATCGTAAAGTAATCCAGCCCTCGCTGCTCCGCGTACTGGGCAGAGTCTTTTGCCGCCACCAACTCGAACAACGTCTGCTGGATTTTGTTCTGATAGTCTTCCCACTTGGGCAGCGCCGTCTCTCCTGTCTCTTCCTTCGAGCCACAGCCGGAAAGAGCAAAAAAGAAGAGCCCGATGAGAAGCAGCCCGATCCCCCTCCTGCTCACACTTCTCTCCTAGCTAGAGGAAGTCCGAGGTCGGGTATCGATGTGCACGACATCCCCACAGACAATCACTTCGTTGCCTGCCGGGATCTCGAACTCCTTCACGGAGTCATCCGAAAGCGTCACACGCACCGTGCTCAATTCTCCACTCAGGTTGGTATAGACCACACAGCCTTCCCGAAGAGCTCGCTCCCAATCTCCGGGTACCACGAACTCCAGTTGCTTAAAGAGCAGGGCGATGAGGTCGCCCGGCGGAGCTTCCAGCGTGAGTGTCACAGGCACGGTCAGAGGGCTATTGATCGCATCAGGAGCCGTGATCGTGATTTGGCCCTGGTAGGTTCCGGCCACCAGCTGCGCAATCTCCGTAGACACGCTGATCTCCGTGGGAGCTGTCCCTGTGGTGGCGCTCAAGCTCAACCAAGGAACATCCACAGAAGCCTGCCAACTGAGTGTGCCGCTACCCGCAATGCGCAACGTCTGGGCCGGAGGATCCTGCTCCCCAACCGTTGCTTGGAAGCTTAGGCCTGCGGGCTCAACTCCGATCCGAGGGTACTGCAGCACCGTAAACGTGACTTGGCCACTAGAAGCTGTCCCTGCTAGTGCAGTGATGATGAACGTTCGAGCTCCAGGCGAAGCATCCGCAGCAACGGTGATCGTGATGGGCAACGTCGTAGCTGTGCCGCCCGCTTGCAGGACCGCAGTGACTCCGGAGCCGCTGAAGGTGATCGCTGTAGCTTCCAGTAGATTTGTGCCGCCGATCGACGCTTGAATCGTGCTCCCTGGGAGAACGCTGGTTGGCTCAATCCCCGCAATGGTCGGGAGCTGACCCGGAGGTTGGCCAAGCGACAGGATGCCAGACCCATAGCGACTATCCTTTCCGGGCTCACCGGCATCCTCTGCCCGGCCTTCGAGGAACTGTTTGATCTGCTCTGGAGTGTCGTTGGGAAAGGCCTGTTTCACAAGAGCGGCTGCTCCGGCTACGTGCGGTGATGCGGAAGATGTCCCTGTGAAGCCTGGGTTGCGTCCACTGCCTTCCCCAGTCCAACGACCGTAACTGCTGGTGGAGACATGACTGGGCGCCGTTACATCGGGCTTGATGCGTCCATCCTTGGTCGGACCTTGACTGGAGTAGACAAGCAATTTCCCATCAGGACAGAGGCTCAGCGAGCAGCGCGACGAATGGTGCACCGCTCCTACCGTGATGACATTGAGAGAAATGGAGGGCTCGGTAATGCCCACGCTGCCCTGAGGCACAAGATACTCAATCTGCCTACACGGACAATCGATGCGCATCTCAAAACGAGAGTCGGCAGCTCCAGCTTTCTTCTTGCGAATCGCCAGGTGATACTTCTCGACTTGGCCAACCCGACTCACATTGAAATCTTCGCTCGCGACAACTTGCTTAATGGGAATGTCCGACTTCCAGACAAAATCACTGAGCTGCCCAACCTCGCCATTCCAGGGAGAGAGAGAGGTAAGTCTACCATCTTCTTCATGCAGGACGACCACTTCATAGTCATCGGAAGCTCCGGTGCAGGGCGCATCCCAGCTGAAGAGCGCATTGATGATCGAGGTAGCTACACGGCGCCCATCGGGATATTGATACTCCACCAGCTCCACATCGATCGTGTTCCCCTCATCCGTGTCCGTGTAGTTGTGCAGATCGTCTCCATCGGTATCGCGCCATGCCCCTTCCCAGTGGATATCGCCTTCATTGCCTGCCGCTGTGGCCCACGTGATCCCACTCTCGTGCGCTTTGAGGAACTGGGATTCGAAAATCCCGCCCCCTTTGCGAAAGCAGCCGGATGGGAAACCCAAGGATGTGTTGACCACGTCCACTTTCTGCTCGATCAACCAGTTGATCGCACTGCGGAACTCCACGTCGGTGCTGAATGCCGTGAGATAGACTTCGGCCCCTGGGGCGATGTCATGGACGATCTCTGCCGTCGCAGTTCCATGGATCTGGTAAACACGGGCCTCTGCCGCATCATACAGCTGCCTGTCGGCACGGAAGGAGCGGGTGATAACCTGCTCGCGTGGAGGAAGTTCTCTTCCCAATAGGCTCTCATAACCTCGGAACCCACCGTCCAAGAGCGCCACCTTGACCCCTTGGCCCGTCAGCCCCCCTTGATTCCAGGTTTCTGAGCCGACGGCGGGGAGACCTTCGCTGCGAATGGAGCTCTGGCTGAAAAAGGGTCGAACCGGCAATCGGACGAACTGCACCTCCGGCATCTCCGCTAAGCGATTCAACTCGCTTACGGAAACAACAGCCTGCACCCAATTCCCATCAGCCAGTTCCACGTTCCCACCCGAATGGATGATCTGGTCTGTCACCGGAAAGCTGTCTGCCTGGGGTGCGAGCTCAATCACGACCTGAACTCGATCCCCTCTCGCCTTCAAGGCCAGAAGGCCTTCTATGTCGGAGAGCTGGCGGAGCCCAAAGAACCGAGGACTGGGTGAAGGCGGCTCGGAAGCCGCACCCGATTCGCTGTGGATTAGCCCTCGTAAAATATTCTGTAGCTTCGCAGATTCCGCCCCTGGATCTGCATCCGCAGTCAGTTGAATCTCTTGGGCCACTCCCAAGAACCCGCTGATGAAAAACAGGCTGACCCAGAGAACTCCAATCCGATCCCGCTTCACCCTCATCCTGTTCTCTCCTTTCGATCTTCTCCACACAAAACTCTTCATTCTACCCCACCGGACGGAAATACTCGATATCTGTGATATGCCCCCCGCGCTGAGACTTAGGCTTGAGCACAGCTTCGACGTCCAGACCTACCTTGACCGTTTCCGGCGTGACCTCGCCCAGCTTATGCAGCAGCCCCGTCGTCCCCGACCCAAAGTCGATCACCGCGAAGATCTCCGGCTTCTTAAGCTCATTGCCGTCTTTGCCCAGCCGAGCGATGGTGAAGGAGCGCACGCGGCCACGCAGGCCGACGTCGGTGTATTCGTTCAATTCTGCGAAGCAGTGCTCACAGTAAATGCGAGGCGGCACGTAGGTGATCCCACAAAGTTCGCAGCGGGTTCCCAAGATCACTCCCTTATCGCGCAGGGCAACAAAAAATGCCTCACCTGCGATGCCCGCAGTGTAGAGGAAATGATCTACCTCCATATCGCCCAACCAGTGCTTTACATCTGTCGTCTTCTGGAATTTCTCACTGAACGTCATGATCATCAACCTCTCTTGCGACGCTTGCTGTTACTGCTAGGCCGTGCCCCTTCCCGTGGCCTGAAGTATTTTATGTCTGTGATGGCTCCGACACGTTCTCCCCCAGGCTTCCAGACAGGCTCAACAGGCATTCCAATGTGAATCGCATCCTGAGAGACCTCCCCAAAATAGTGCATGATCCCCGAGTGAGGAGGCGCGCCATCGAAGGCCAGCACGCCGACGAAGATGGGTTCTTTGATTCGATTGGCGTCCGTATCGATGTAGGAGATGGAAAAGGTCTCGATCACGCCCGTTCCCGGTAGCTCCACCCATTCATCTGTCGTGCGATAACAGCGCTCACAGAACATTCGAGGGGGCACCAGAATCCTCTCGCACTGAACGCACGTTCGCCCCAAAATCTTTCCTTGCTTGAGCCCCGCTAAGAAGTGACTCATCGCCACACCGACGGCCCAGGCATACTTCACTTGCGGCCGGGCGACCACGTGACAGACTTGCTTCATCTCTTCGCCCGAGAGAGGCTTGCCTCTAGGTTTTACCGTTTCTTTCATGGGCGCCTCCTCATCACGATCACACTGCTAAACTGCATCAAGTCTCCCCATGCCTGTGCCACGCCCACGGCCGGATCGCCCGGTACTTGCCGAGCGCCAGCTTGCCCAGAGAGCTGCCAGAAGAGCTCTCCCACCTTGATGCCGAGCGTGGCCGCAATCGGATTGCCCACACCCAAGAGTCCCCCACTCGGACAGACCGGCAATTCGCCATCGCGCTGGGTCTTGCCCTCGCGAGTCATAATGGCCGCTTCGCCGGGATCTGCTAGACCAAGAGCTTCTAGATGTTGGAGCTCTTTGTAGTCGAAGGGATCATACGGCTCAGCAATGTCAATCTCTTCGCGCGGATTTTTGATTCCGGCCATCTCGTAGGCCATCCTTGCCGCTCGGGCCACGAACTTCGGGAAGGCCAGATCACGATTCGTCCACATGGTCGAGTCGATGCACCAGCCCACGCCGTCCATCCAGACTGGCTCATTCGTCAATTCATAGGCCGTATCCTCGCTCACAAGCACGAGGGCTGCGGCTCCATCGGAAGGCGGGCTGATGTCGAGTCGCCGCACGGGCAGGGCCATCGGCTCTGAGTTGATGACATCCTCCAGAGTAATGTCTGGATCAGCCAGTTGAGCGCATGGATGCCCTACCGCGTTGCGCTTGTTTTTCACAGCCACAAGCGCGATGTCCTCGTAGCGCACGTTATATGTGTGCATGTAGCGCTGCATTTCCATGGCGAAGATCCAGACAAGGTTGGGCTTGAGCGGGCGATCCAAGATGGGGTCCCAGATGTGAGCGAAGGCGCTCTGGGCGTGCGGTTGGCAGCTGCTCATCTTCTCCTCGCAAACCACGAGCACTCTTTCAAACATGCCGGAGGCGACGTGCCACCATCCGGCGATGGGCGCGAAGACGGCTGTGCCTCCACCGGTGTAGACCCGCATGTAGGGCTTGTTCACTCCGCCCGCTCCATCAATCAACCAATCACCCTTCTTGTGAACGCCATCGAAGGCATCGGGAGCAGAGCCCATGATCACAGCGTCGATGTCATCGAGTGTGAGTCCCGCCTGATCAAGAGCCATCTGAGCAGCCTGCCAGCTCATCTCTTTGCCCGTCTCTTGCAGGCGCCGAGAGAAGAGCGTCATGCCCGCGCCCACGACGGCTACGTCCTTATGAATTTTCCCGAGATTCATCGTTACTCCCTCCGTGAGAAGATCGCGACCGCTCCGGTCCCATGTGGCAGACCTCGCCAAGACTGGGCCACACCCACAAGAGCATCTTCCACTTGTCGCGGTCCCGCTTCTCCTCGAAGCTGGAGCACGCCCTCCAGAGCGCGCGCAAGGCCCGAAGCCTCCATCAGATGCCCACAGCCCAAAGACCCTCCGCTGGGATTGACGGCCCGCTGCCCTTGAGGACCGAACGCTCCCTCAGCCATAAGATAGCCAGCCTCTCCAGGGCGCGCGAGTCCCAAAGCTTCTAGATGCTGAAGTGCCTTGAAGGCGAACTGATCATCCACTTCCACGATGTCGATGAGTTGAGGATTCTCGATGCCCGCTTGGCGATAGGCCATCTGAGCTGCCCGCTTCACATATGCCGCATCCGAGCTGCGCGAGCCGATCCACGGTGATTCCGAGCACCACCCGATCCCTTCTACATATACAGGTCTGTCAGTCAGGCTGCGGGCGATCTCTCCTCCGGCGATCACGAAGACGATGGCCCCATCTGCCCGTGGCGCGATCTCCAGTGCCTTCAGTGGATCGAACGCGTAGCGTGAATTCATCACGTCGTCCACTTCGAGCTGAGCCTCGAACTCCGCCAAGGGATTGCAAAAGGCGTTCCGTTTATTCTGAACGACGACGGCCGCGCACTGTTCTTCCGTTGTGCCCGTGGCTTCGAGATACTCTCGCATCTCCAAGCCGCCCACGTAGTAGGGATGAACACCCTTTGAGAGCGGAGCTTCGTAAATGGGATCGAACGAGAGCTGCACTACGTCTTCGTAGGTGAGAAGTTCTGAGATCTTGCTATGGGCTTCGACGACGACGATATCAAACAGCCCCGTCTTGATCTGCATGTAGGCGTTGGCCAAGCCCTGCAGTCCGTCACCGGAGACGGTGTGCATGGGCCGGAGCGCCGCTCCCAGTTGATCGGGTGTAAACTCATCGAAGATCGAAAACCCCTCCCAGAAATCCTCGGCGCATGTGATGAAGCTATCGACGTCCGTGCGCGGGTCGATGCCTGCATCTTGGTATGCCTTCTGTGCCGCCTCAAACATGAGTTCTTTCCAGTTGACTTCGGGCGTAACGCTGTTGAAGTTCGTATATCCGACACCAAGAACGGCCACATCTCGATTGTTCACCCAGCCATCAGCTCCTTTCTTCTTCTTTGGGCCTAGGGCGTAGAGCAGGAAACAGGATCACATCGCGAATAGAGAGTGTGTCCGTAAAAAGCATCGCCACACGGTCAACCCCCACGCCAAGCCCCCCTGTGGGCGGCATACCATACTCCATCGCCATCAAAAAGTCCTCATCCAGAGCAGGCGCCTCTTCGTCGCCCTTGCGCCGCCGCTCTTCTTGTAGTCGAAAGCGCTCGCGCTGATCGAGAGGGTCATTGAGTTCCGAGAAGGAGTTCCCCAGCTCCATTCCCCCAATGAAAAATTCAAATCGCTCGACCCACTGCGGCGCACCGGGCTTCCTCTTCGCCAGCGGGGAGATCTCCAGAGGGTAATCGAGCAAGAACGTGGGCTGGATCAGTTTCGACTCCACATACTCGCTGAGGAGCTCATCCACGAGCTGTCCCCAGGTAGGCTTAAGCTCCAACCGGAGCTTCTTCTGTGCGATAGCCTTCTGGAGGCTCTCCGTGGTCGAATACTTCTCGATGTCAAGACCCGTGTTCTCGAGAATGGCTTCTCGAAGCGCCCATCGACGCCAGGGAGGGGTCAAGTCGATCTCATGACCTTGATAGGTGAGCCGGGTCTTGCCAAGCTCCTGAGCGATCGAGTAGGACATCTGTTCTGCCAAAGCCATCATGTCGCGATAGTCAGCATAGGCCTGATAGCACTCCATCATCGTAAACTCGGGATTGTTCGTCGTGGAAATCCCTTCGTTGCGGAAGTCTTTACCGATCTCGTACACCTTCTCGAAACCGCCAATGATCAGACGTTTCAAATAAAGTTCATCTGAGATGCGTAAATAAAGAGTCTGCTTTAGCTCATTATGAAACGCCGTGAAGGGCCGAGCAAAAGCGCCGCCGTAGAGAGGCTGCAAGATGGGGGTCTCGACCTCCAAAAAGCCTTGCCCATCAAGAAAGCGGCGCATCGCCGTGACCGCCTTCGTGCGGGTGATGAAGGCCTGCCTCGCTGCTTCGTTGGCGATCAGATCGAGGTAGCGTTGGCGATAGCGAGTCTCCACATCCGTCAGGCCATGCCACTTTTCGGGGAGAGAGCGCAGTGCTTTCGCCAATATCTGAAAATCTTCCACTCGAACAGAGAGTTCGCCCCGCTTGGTGCGAAAGATGTTCCCAGCCACACCGACGAAGTCGCCGATCTCCAGATCTGTAAACAGCTGGTAGCGCTCTGGCCCTAAGAGGTCTTGGGTCGCGTGGAGTTGAATGCGCCCGCTCTGATCACGCAGATCATAGAACGAGGCCCCCCCCATGACCCGCCGCGCGGTGATCCTCCCGGCAACCTGTACGTGTGCTGGGGTCTCTTCCCCCGATGGAAGGGCTTTGAACTCCTGATGGAGCTGCCCCAAGACATGAGTGGAACTGTACTGGGTGGGATAGGGATTGATCCCTCGGGCGCGAAGCTCTTCGAGCTTTCGTAATCTCTCCTCGCGCAGCGCCTCAGGCACACTAGCCTCTCTGAATACCCATGATGCTGTAACGGACCTTGCCCGCTGGAGTCTCTAGCTCGATCACCTCACCGCGCTTACGCCCCACGAGTACCTTGCCCAAAGGGGAGCTGATGGAGATCTTGTTTGCTTCCAGATCCACCTCAGCCTGGCTGACCAACTCGTACGTGACCTGCCCCTTGCGGGACATGTCCTTGAGCGTAACGCGAGTACCGATCCCAACGGTCTTGGTGCTGATGCTCGTCTCGTCGATGACTTTGGCGCGATCGAGAAGTTCCTCCAGTCGACGAACCTCCGACTCGTAGAACTCCTTTTCCGTCTGAATATCGAGAAACTCTTTGTTTTCACGGAGCTCGCCGCCATGCTCTTTGGCTACCTTCAGGCTCCTCGGGATCTCCTCATGGAGAATGCGGCGGTACTCTTCCAATTCCTTCTTCTTTAGTTCGTAGCCCTCTTTTGTTAGTACAATCTCGTCCAACTCTTCCATGCCCTCTCCTTCCTTGGCCCTCGACGGAGATAGATTCTATAGACAGAAAAGGTCAAGGGAAATTCATTTATGGTTCGAAGTGCACAGAGTATAGCAAAGATGCCTCTATCGTGCAAACGGAGCCTGCTCGGAATTGCACAATTCACTTTAACGAAGCGATCAGCCTCTGTGCGCTCTCCAATAGAGCCTTGTGGTCCAGGCGCGCGGCAGGAGGCTTGGGTTGGACCACCAGCGCAAGGTTGCTCAACTCCTCCTTGTGAGTGCGGAACCACTCCCGAATCCACCGCTTGAGGCGATTGCGCACGTTGGCCTTGCCCAGCCTCTTGGTCACAGAGAGCCCCAACCTCGGAGGCGAACCCTCCTCCTGGCCGAGCACATAGATGCGAAAGTGCTCGTTTTGGATGAGCCTTCCGGTCTGATAGGCTCTCTCAAAGTCGGCCCCCCTGGTGAGTCGATGAATCCGCTGAAAGCGTTGGGATTGGGGCATAGCTTCTTTCATCTTGGATGGCCGATCTTCAGATTGCAAGCGGGAAAGAAGAGACTTCCAGTTGTCAACTGTGGCTCTCATCGTTACAATGGTTGTCACAATCTAAGAAATATAGGTTATAAGGTTCCCATGCTGGACATAAAGGCAATTCGCGAACAACCCAAAGAGATCGAAAATAAGCTCAAGGCACGCGATCCGGCTCTGAGCCTGGACCGCTTGCTCTTGCTCGATGAACGTCGGCGTAAGTCGATCCAAGAGGTGGAGACGCTCAAGAATCAACGTAACAAAGCGTCAGAGGAGATTGCCCGCTTTAAGACCGCCCAGCGCGAAGAGGAAGCTCAAGCGCGCATCCGTGAGATGCGCCAGACGGCCGAGCGGATCAAAACGCTAGAGGACGAACTGGCTGCTACGGAGGAAGAGCTGAACAATCTGCTCATACGCCTTCCCAACCTGCCCCACGAGAGCGTACCCGTTAGCATGCGCAAGGAGGACAAGATTGTGGTGCGTGAGCACAAGACTCTGCCTACGTTCGAATTTGAACCCAAGCATCACCTCGATTTGGGCGAAGAATTGGGAATACTCGACTTCCCACGAGCGGCGCGCATCGCGGGGGCCCGTTTCCCCCTTTACAAGGGCTGGGGCGCACGCTTGGAGATGGCCTTGATCAACTTCTTCTTGGACTTCCACTTTACACAGACGGGCTACACGCCCATACTACCCCCCTACCTCGGAAACTCCGAGACAATGTTCACCGCTTCTCAGTTGCCTAAGTTCAAAGACGATGTTTATTACATCGAGAAAGACGATCTCTACTTGAACCCGACGGCGGAGACACTGCTCTGCAGCCTCCACCGAGACGAGATCCTGGAAGCCAGTCAACTGCCTCTTAAGTACATGGCTTACACCGCTTGCTTCCGCCGCGAGGCAGGAGCTGCAGGCGAAGAGGAGCGCGGACTCATTCGGATGCACCAATTCAACAAAGTCGAGCTCTTCAAGTTTACCCGCGCGGAAGATTCGTTTGACGAACTCGAGAGTCTAGTCCGAGATGCGGAGGCCGTCTTACAGCCACTAGATCTTCATTACCGTGTGGTATTGCTCCCCACAAGCGATATCGCTGCGCAGTCTGCGAAGACGTACGATCTCGAGGTATGGATCCCCTCTCAAAGACGCTACTATGAAGTCTCTTCCTGCAGCAATTGCACGGACTACCAGGCCCGACGCGGCAGCATCCGCTATCGTCCTGAACCGGGGGCCAAGCCGGAGTACGTCCATACCCTTAACGGTTCAGCATTGGCGACTTCTCGACTCTTGAGCGCCCTATTGGAAACGAATCAGCGCGCCGATGGATCCGTCGTCATTCCCGAAGTATTGAGAGATTACGTGGGAGGAAGTGTAATTCAGCCATGACAGTGAAAATCGCAGGGCACGTGCGAGACGTTATCGTAAGAATGGCCATTCTGGCGCTGCTCTTTAGCGGGAGCCCCATGCCGGAAACGCAAGGGGCACAACCCGCAGCGACTCCTCTGCCCGACCTGACACCGACTCGCTTGGAAGTGCTCCCCACGGATGTACATCCTGCTGATCCTGCACAGATCATCGCAACCGTTGCCAATCAAGGCCTGGCAGATGCGAGAGGGTTCTGGGTGCTTCTCAAAGTCAATGAGCGCCTTCAGAATTCGCAGTTCGTTGCTGAGCTCAAGTCTCAGGGAGAAATCCGGATCGAGGTGCCTTGGGTTGTGGCTGCGGGTATACAAAACATTCGCGTGGAAGTAGATTTTCCCAGCCGCGTTGAGGAAGCCAACGAAGAGAACAATATTCTCTCAACGCAATTCACGTTCGGTGCCGACCTGGCTTTCTCTAGACTCGCCCTCACGCCCGAACACCCTAAGCCCGGACAACAGACGCGAATTGCTGCCACGGTACGAAATCTGGGTGTCCAGGATGTTCTCAGCAATTTCGCCGTGCGGATCAGCGTGGGGCGGGGAACGATCACCACTCGCTTCCTCACAGGACTCAAGAGCCAAGAAGAACAGACCATCGAGAGCAGTTGGACTGCCGTGGAGGGTGAACAAGTCGTCCGCTTGAACGTGGATCCCTTTGGAGCTATCAGCGAGGCCGAAGAGGGTAACAATACCCTCACACAAATCGTAGATATCTCGACCCTCGACCCGACGGGAGCCGATCTTGGCGTCAGGGAGATTCAGCTCGATCCACCCGCACCTCAACCAGGAGAAAAGGCGACACTCCGTGCAACGGTTGTCAACCAGGGCCAAGGAGGAGCCTCTGGATTCCAAGTCTCGTTCCAAGCGGATGGACAGACCATCGCGGTTCTGCCTGTATCGGAACTGGCTGCTTCTGGGACCATCCAGCTTGAGTCGTCTTGGGTTGCAGAGCAAGGGGAGCGGCTCATCCGGGTCCGGGCCGATTCGGCCGGGCGGATTCCCGAACTGGACGAGGAGAACAACGCATCGGTGCTTGCTATAGATTTAGGTCCTGCTCTCAATCGATGTGGCCAGTTCGTCGTCCTGGAGATCCGAGACGACGCGCTGCCCCTCCTCGGGGACCTGACGGGGCTTAGCACCGAGGAGATCGAACACAGCTTTTTGCCGCAGATGAAACGGGTTATGGACGACCAATATCGAAGTGTGAATGTCCGCTTCACCTTTGCCAAGCCCTCACGGGGCTACGCCACAGTTCTCTTCGGTAGCGAGAATCGAGGGAGCATCCTGGGCCAAGCACCTCTGGGGTTTCGCTTTGGGACAGGCCGTGTTTACCTGGGAAGCTTTGTTCGCGTGAGTGGTCCCATCGTCTTCGGCAGCTCAGTGCATATCGTATTGGCGACTGTGGCCTCTCACGAACTCGGGCATCTGTTCGGGCTCAATCACACATCGCAGAACAGTTCGGACATCATGTCCGCCAACGCCGACGTCTCGCCTGCAAGTCCAGGGATCATCCCCCAATTCACTCCGGGGTCTTTGCAACAACTCCAGCGGCTTCTGCCGCTTTCGTGTTCATAAAGAGAAGGGTCTGGCTTGCAGTCTCGAACCGCGTGTCCCCCCATGCCCTACCACCGGAGAAAAATTCACCGTCTGGAGGTGTTCGACAGTGACAAAACTCCGATGGTAATGCGATTCTACCCCATCTTAGGGTATCCCTGCCTAGCCAGACCCCTCCGTTACTTCTACTCTACATCTCGAGCGTTAAAAAAACGTTAAAAGAAAAGCCATGGATCGGTAGGAATGACCTGCAGAAGCTAGATTTCTGGATTTAGAGGCGACCTACTCCGATGCGTCGGCGGACCTCCTGGAGCGTCTGCCGAGCGGTCTGTCCCGCCTTCGCCGCGCCAACTTTTAGCACAGCTTTGGCATCACTTTCGCGAAGTTTCCGGCGTCGTTCACGGATGGGATGAAGCTCTTCCATCAAGTGCTCAAAGAGCGCACGCTTTAACGCCTCATACTTCAGTGCGCCCCGACCATACTCTGCCTTGAACTCCTCATAGATGGCCGGGGGAGCAGAGAGCTTGAGGAGCGAGAATAGATTCTCAACTCCGGGGCTCATCTTTGACCCGCGCGGACCCACATCTGTGACAGCCGTCTTGATCTTCCCTTGAATCGAATCTTCCGGCTCCATGAGGTTAATGGCGTGCTTTTCACCATAACTCTTGCTCATCTTCCTCGCGGGGTCCGCAAGAGACATGACCCGAGGCGCTTCGCTCAAGATCCCCTCAGGTTCGGGGAAGTAATCTCCAAACCGGCTGTTGAAGCGTCGTGCGAT
>Ga0154800_1072_pt10 | contig 14004 bp, 7 predicted proteins | sample Rifle2008BG16ft_FD_105808 | JGI IMG/M metagenome (GOLD analysis project Ga0154800, IMG submission 105808) | Candidatus Fraserbacteria bacterium RBG_16_55_9 | reverse complement strand
AGGCGAGGCTGTTTTGAAAGCCTTACGAGTGATCTACAAGGGTGATGAATCGCTCCTTGCCTATTATAGAGAGTGTGAGGTGCGAAGTATGTAATTCAGAAGACTCTCCACCCAGCCGCCTCCCGGAGCGATCTTATCTCCCTGGAGGCCCGGCGGTCAACCCCGACAGCGGTCACCCGCAAGCGGGGCAAAGCTTGGAAACTCAGAATTCATGGGCTTCGCCGGGTTTAGCGATGACGACTCGACTTGAAGTTTGCGACTCTACAGCACGCTGGAAGGCGAACGCGTCTTGCTGAATCGGAGGAAACGTATTGTAGTGGATGGGGATGACCTGCTTTGGGGTGAGCAGCTTCACGGCCTCCAGGGCCGCTTCCGGGTCCATGGTGAAGTGGCTCCCGATGGGCAAGAATGCTAGATCTAGGCCCTTCTTGCCGATCCAGGCCATGTCACCAAAGAGCGCCGTATCCCCGGCATGATAGATCTTCTTGCCCTCTCGGGTCGTAAGCACAATGCCAGAAGCCAGGCCCATGTATTTGCCTTCGATGCTCGAGCTATGGAAGGCCAGGGTGAACATGACCTTGCCGAACTCGAAATCTGTTGCGCCCCCGGTGTTCATGCCCACGGTATTGGGCGCTCCCTGCGATTTGCAGTAGTTCGCCAGCTCAAACGTGGCAATGATGGGGCAGTTGTGCTTCTTCGCCAACGGGACCGCGTCCCCCACGTGATCCATGTGAGCGTGGGTCAGAAGAATGGCATTCGGTTTGAAGTCTTCAGGCTTCTGCACCGCCACTGGGTTTCCGGTGATGAAGGGATCGATCAGGAGGGAATACCCGCCGCTCTGGATTTCGACAGCCGAGTGACCGATGTAGGTGATCTTCATTCTTCTGCTCCTCTGGTCGGGGCGGCCGGATTTGAACCGGCGACCACTCGCACCCCAAGCGAGTGCGCTACCGGGCTGCGCCACGCCCCGAAAGGATGGGATTGCCCTTGGCAGTTATAACCGTTTCACACATCGGATGCAACCATTGGCTCGCTCACTATCGAGAAGCTGGCCTAGGTGTGTATAATGCCGGATAGTCTAACGAACAGCGAGTCGCAATAAGCGATGCGAGCCCATACAATACGAATGGAAACAGAGGAGGTCTTCTCGCCATGAAACGATGGATCATCTGGCCTGCGATCGCCTTGGTCGCCGTGGCCATTGGTTTGATTTCGCTCTTCTCGTCCCCGCCACAACCGTCGGCCAACTCCCAGACACAAGATCCGCTTACCGCCACACAGCCGCAAGAACAGCTAAAGATCTCTACGGCTCAAATCCCCGCCCCCGTAGTGGAATCGAAGTCGGATCAGCCCATAGAGACGCTGAGTTCTCTGACCAAAGAAGAGCTTGAGAGCCTGATCACCGCCGCAGGCCAAAACGCCATCAAGACGGCGATTCGAAGTGTGGCGCCCGCGGTGGTGCAAGTGCAAGTTGTATCACAAGGAGGCACGAACTCCTTCCAAGACTTTTTCAATAACGACCCCTTCTTCAAGCGTTTCTTCAACATTCCCGAGGACGAGCAGGGTCAGAAGCAGTCTGCACTAGGCTCCGGGTTTTTCATCTCCTATGGCGGACAGAAATACTTGCTGACCAACAATCACGTGATTGATGGGGCCGTGAGCATTCAGGTCCTGCCCCCAGACCATTCGTCGCTCAAGGCAGAGATTGTGGGAGCGGACGCCCAACTCGATCTGGCCGTGCTCAAGATCGTCGGCAATGGTGCGGAGGATCTTCCCGTCGTGGAGCTGGGTGACTCCAGCCAGGTGGAGGTCGGAGACTGGGTCATCGCCATCGGAAACCCCTTTGGCTTGGACTACACGGTGACGGCAGGAATCATCAGCTACTTGCACCGCGACATCCCGCGACCCGATGGACGCTGCTGCTTCCGCGACATGACCCAGACGGACGCGGCGATCAACCCCGGCAACTCCGGAGGTCCTTTGGTGGATGCCCAGGGTCGAGTCATCGGAATCAACTCGGCGATCGTTTCCAATGCGGCCGGGCTGGGCTTCGCCATCCCCATCAACAGCGCCAAGAGAGTGCTGGACCAACTGATCAACAAGGGGAGCATCACCCGCGCGTGGTTGGGTGTCATCATCGGAGAACTGACACAGGACAAAGCAGAATACTTCGGCATCCAACCGTTCAGCGGGGTGTTGATCAATGACATCGTCAAGGGCGGACCCTCCGAAGGGCGGCTGCAGGAAGACGATGTCATCTTGAGCGTCGACGGCCAGCCCACGCCCCGCATGAGGGACCTCCAAGACGCAATCCAGTATCGTAGCGTCGGTGAAGCCGTTCAGCTGGAAGTGCTGCGCGCGGGACAGAGAATCACAGTCGACATCCCGCTGGCCGAGCGACCAAGCGATGAACAGCTCAGTCAGACGCCTACCCCGCAACCGCAATCGGGGCAACCCCAATAGGTTCTTGGATTGACGATTCAGGCCAATTCCCCAGATGTGGCAAAGAAGCTCGGCTTGACTACGACCGAAGGTGTCATCATAACTCAGGTCGAATCCGGCAGCCCTGCCGACCTGGCCGGGCTGCAGCCCGGCGAGGTCATTGTGGCCGTCAACAATCAGGCCATCCACACGTTGACAGACTGGAATCAAGCGGTGAGCCAACTCAAGAGCGGATCGCTCTTGGCTCTGCGTGTCATGCGCGCAGGGGTCAAGCGACTTGTGATCGTCTCACCATAAGTAGTAGATAGATCGGTTGAAACAGGGAAGCCTCGGGGCTACAATGGTCCCGAGGCTTTACCATTCCGGAGAGTAGCGCAGCTGGCTAGCGCGCAGCGTTCGGGACGCTGAGGTCGCCGGTTCGAATCCGGCCTCTCCGACCCAACTCATAGCTTCAAGAGCACAAAGACAATCAGCATAACGGCTACGACCACGGCAAGTCCGATAAGAATCACCAGCGCATTCTCACCGAGAAATCCTTGCCCTGGCATCTGGTTTCCCCCCTTAGACAGGACTTGGATGATCTGACTGATCCCGCTGGCGATGCCCCTGGCGTACTGCGCTCTCTCGAACTCGGGTTGGATGACATTCGAGCTGATCTTCTGCAGCTGCTCGTCCGTGATGACGGATTCCAGACCCTTGTTTGTGACCAACCGGTAGAGGCCATCTCGCACAGAAACCAAGAAGAGCAAGGTCTTTCTCTTGGGATCGTCCTCGCCCAGCTTCCAGGCCTCAGAGATCTTGCGCCCGTACTCATTGATCGAAAGTGGGTTTGCGGTCAAGACCGTCAAAACCTCGATCTCGACGCCCATCTCCTTTCTCACTTGGTCGAGCAATTGGTTCATTTCACCCTCGGCCTGGTCGTCGAGGATCTGGGCATAATCCGAGACGAAGTTCAGGCGAGAGGGGAGCGGGGATTCCTCTTGAGCGTACGCCGCACCCACAGATGCAAGGACAGTCGCGATGGCAATGACATAGAGGAGCATGTGTTTCCGTTGCATGATCTTTCCCTCCTGGAGAGGAGGTTATCAGAAGGAGTGTGGCATCTGCAAGCGTTCCGGGCGTTTGACGCTGGGATGGGCCGTTGCTAGAATAGTCCGGTTACCAGCGGATGTAGCTCAATGGTAGAGCATCGGCCTTCCAAGCCGAATACGCGGGTTCGATCCCCGTCATCCGCTCCCGGGGTTGCAAGCTCACGCAGCAGCGTGCGCCCGTAGCTCAACTGGATAGAGCAGTGGACTTCTAATCCACAGGCTGGGGGTTCGAGTCCCTCCGGGCGTACCAGGCTTCGCCTGGACCATGCACCGTAGAAGCGCGTGAGGGATGTAGCTCAACCTGGCAGAGCATCGGCCTGTGGAGCCGACTGTTGCGGGTTCAAATCCCGTCATCCCTCCCAAGAACTGAAAGAGGAGGCCGCGAACGGCCTCCTCTTTGCATTATTCCCAGCTCGAATGAAGCGAGGCTACTTGATGCTCCGCAGTTCGACCTTGTCGATCACAAGGTCGCAGTTGAAGTCGAAGACCGTCAACTCAATTCTCGGGTGGAGCACCCGCCCGTTGGAGAACGCGTAGATGATCGTGTAGCGACAGTCATCGTTCGCGCCGTCGTTGTCGAGGTCAACATTGACCAGATCTCGCGCCTGGAGGACCTGAATCCTCGAATCCACTTGGACGTTCGAGTTGATGTCGATGGCAATAGATTCAGCCAGTTTGTCCTTCGTCGGATCATCGAGCCACAGCCTGTCGTCTTCGGTGCCGTCCAGATCCAGATCAGCGATGAACGCGGCAGGATGGCTACTGGGGTCAAACTCATCCGTCCCGGCGGCAATCTCGTCTTCGTCGCTAAAACCGTCGTGGTCTGTGTCCTTGGGTGCGGTAACAGGGAGACTCACTGCGCCGACGATCGGGATGGGCGGCGTGGCGCAAGGGTTGCTCTCCCCAATGAATGGCTCCCACGCGTCGTTGAGGTTAAGATCCTCCAGCCCATCGATGAACCCATCGCTATCTGAGTCCCGGTTCTTGGGGTCCAAGTTAGATACCGAGATGAACGTGAAGTCCTCTGGATCTTCATCGATCTTGCCATCACCATCGTTGTCGGCGCCATCCAAAGGATCTTCGTTGATCTGGCCGTCACCATCGTTATCCACATCAACAGGCGCGGGTGCTACGCAGACGAACGCCACTTCAACCCCGTCATCGAGGTAATCGTTGTCGCTGTCGAAGTCGAGCGGGTTGATTGCCAGATCTCGTTCCGCCTTGTCGTTGGTGTTCATGGTTCCCGGGTTCGAGTCGTCGTCCGTGTCCGGATCGCAGGGGTTGGTCTCCTCTGGATCCGGAACCATGATCAATCCAATGGTGAGCCCGCCCTGTGGGTCAAGGTCGAAATCGCTGTGGATGAAATCAAAGTTTCCATCGTGATTGAAGTCCTCAAATCCGTCGTCGAGTCCGTCGTCATCCGTGTCGGGATCGAGCGGGTCCATACAGCCAGGGTCCGGATAGATGACTCGTGTGGGCCTACCCTTGGAGTCTACGGTCGGAATCGTGCCCTGGCGGGAGTCGTGGAACCCAAGTACCTCAACGCCGTCTCCCACCGCGTCGTCGTCGGTATCGAAATCGTTGGGGTTGGTCTCAGTCGCGTCCCAGACCCCATCTCCGTTGATGTCCTCGCCGATGCCGGTGGGTGCGGCAGTGCCATCGTTGGGATGGTCAGCTACACCCGTGTAACAGAGCGAGTTGGAGCCTGCGCCGTCGACTCCTCCGGTGGGAGCCGGGCCGAATTGAGTCGACGCGGGCGTAGTTGCTCCTCCATCGCATAGCCCATCAAAGTCGGTGTCTGCATTGACGGGGTTGGTTGTATTCACACTGAAGACTTCCACGCCATCCCCTAAGCCGTCATCGTCAGTGTCGAAATCGAACGGATCAGTCGGGATGGGGCCTTCGCCCAGGTACTCGCTGTCGTCGCGCCCATCGTCGTCGGTGTCCCAGTCATAGGGATCTATACCGATCTGGTGTTCTGCACCATCCAACACATCATCCCCATCGGAATCCGAATCGCAGATGCCCGTGATGGCATCGTCGCTCAACTCACCGTCGTTGATTCCATCAGGACTGGCCGCCTTGGTCCCGCCGGGCGTCGGCGTAGGTGTTTCCGGATAGGTTGACCAGGCTCGGCTGACCGGCGTCTGATCGACCGTGATGCTGTTGGCGTCGAACACATCCGCCACGGCATCTTCATAGTCACGCAGCCCGTCGGCATCGGAGTCAAAGCTGTTGGCGAAGCCGTCAAACAGCGCCGCGCCGGTTCCTGCACCGCCGGGACCGTCGTTGCATCCGGGGTTGAACTCGATGTTGTCGTTGATTCCGTCTCCGTCCGTGTCAATCTGCAAGGGGTCGGTCTCGTCCAGCGGGTTGCCGAAGCCCGCAAGTCCAGGTGGTGTAGCGGTAAAAAACGGATTGAACTGTAACGTGCCGCTAAAGGCTTCCTCACAGTCGGACAGACAGACAATGCTCGTTGGCCCCGTGTCGGGGTGGCCGCTCAACGCCGGGTGGGCGCCGTCTGTGAAGGTGGGATCGCGAAAATCGATCACGCCTTCGGCCGTGTCTGCATCGGTGTCAGACAGCTTGGGATCGGTGAAATAAATCTGCAATTCTTCTTTATCACTGAGCCCGTCCTCGTCATCGTCCCAATCGAGCGGATCGGTGCCAGTCCCGGCTTCCTCGCCGTCCAACAGGCCATCGTCATCAGAGTCCGGATCGCAGATGCTGGCCAAGATATCAACGGACAATTCTCCGTTGTTGCCTGCCGCCACAGCGATATCCGCGCCCAACCCAAAGTCTGGTCCATCGTTGAGGCCGTCATCGTCAGAGTCGAACGAGTTGGCAAAGCCAGGTCCTGTGTCCAGAGGCAAGACTCCGGGCACACACGTATCCGGCTGTCCCGGACCGATTGTGTTGCCGATTTGCGAACCGCTGTATTCGAGGTTGTCGTTTCGACCATCGCCGTCGGTGTCCTTGATCAACGGATCGGTCACCTGTTCCAGGTTCCGGGTGGGGTATATGCCGGAGATGACGAAATGCTCGTTGGGGTCAGTCAGCGTGTCGCCGTCCGAATCGGCCACCGAGCACGTGCTCTGGGTCTCGTTGACCTCTTCGCTGTCGGAGAGGAGGTCGTCGTCGGTGTCGATGTCGACCGGGTCACACCCTGATCCGCTGCCCAGCTCGAAGCCGTCGCCCAAATCGTCCTGATCCGAGTCGAAGATGTTGGGATCGGTTTCGGCATCGCCACTGGGCGAACAGGCAGCCGGAGAGAAAGAATCACATGTAGTGCCATCGACTTGTCCGTTTTTGTTTATATCTTCTGTGCCATCCATCAGGCCATCATCGTCCGTGTCAGCGTCGGTGGAATCGGTAAAGGTCGCGTTATTATCAGCGTCGTAACCAGTTACACCCGATTCCACGCCGTCCCCCAACCCATCTCCATCGGTATCCGGTTGATGGGGGTCAGTAACAAAGCCGTGATAGAAATTGCAGGGGTCGCACGGAGTTAGCTCCGAGGCAGGGTCACCCGCTGAGGAGTGATACTGTAGCTCTTCGCCGTCCAAGAGGCCGTCTCCGTCCGTATCTGGTTCACAATAGCCGATGTGGAGGGGATCGGATTCATCTCCCTCGTTGATGCCATCGCCGTCGGTGTCCGGGTGAAGCGGGTTCGGACAGGTAGTGCTGTCAACCAGCCAACCATCGTCTTTGAACAGCCAGCCAGCAGCGCTGATCTCAGCGCCGTCGTCGACGACATCTAGATCGGTGTCAGGTGCGTAAGGATCGGTACCCAAATCGATCTCGACCACGTCAGGCAGGCCATCGCCGTCGAGATCGGTACAGGCAATCAGCGAGAACGTTGACAGCGCGATTCGTGCTACCCCGATGATCGAAACGATAAGATCGCTGGTCGGAACCGTAACTCCTGAGGCCACAAGGAAACCCGCTACAAACACAGGGTCTGGAGTTGGATCCCAGACGAGTTCAACTGCGTCCAAGACGAGGGCTATCGAGTCCGCAACTAAGCAACCGATGTTAAGGCCCTTTATTATTTCCTTGACATCTTTGGCACCTCCAGCACCCGTTGGCAAGCTGCTGGAGGGAGCCGTTATAGACGTCCCTCCGACGGATCTCAGATGGATGTCATCATTCGGCTCGTATTCAGCCGAAACACTGGCCATAATGCCTGAAACCTGCACATTGGTGATAGAACATGTTCCTCCGCCCAACGTGCAGGAAGTAAAGGGCGTATATCCATTAACAGGAGTAGGCGGGGGAACATGAGAAGGATCCATTGGGTCTTGTACTTTCCCCGCAGGGGTCGTTGGTCCGGCGGCCCCCCCCGTAGTGTCGGCAACTACCACGGTGCAGCTAACAGTAGTGGGTAACGCTCCCGGAGTACCGCAGCTGGTAATAGTCACCGAAGTCGTGCGTCTGGAGATGGCCACTCCGAAACCGGCAGCGCTTTTCGCATGCGTAATGGGCGCAGTTTCGCCCTCGTACCCGGCTCCGAGCGTGTCGATGACAGAATCAACGCCGGGGAGCAACGTGCGCTTGTAGGTAAATGTGCAGCTTGGAGCCCCAGCAGCGCAAGTGGTGAGCACGTAATTGGCCCCTGCGCTCGTTGCCGTCGTCACCGTACCTGAGGGCGCTATGGTGGGTGTGGGACCCTCGTCCGTTACGGTCACGATACAAGTAATGATTTCAAGCACGTACGTATTATTTGGCGTACAGCTAACTGAGGTGCTGGTGGGGCGCAGGTGAACGGTGATCTCTTGATCGCTCCCGCCTGCCGCGTGCACGGCGGGGCTTGCGGCAGGGGTGTAGGTGCTTGTGATCGTGGTGAGAGCGAAGTTCGTTCCGGCATCTCCGGCGGCGGGAGTGTAATCTACGCTGCACTTCCCACTGCCGTCCAGGGTGCAGCTTGCAGCGGAGAAGGTGCCAGCTTTTCCGTTGTCGTCAAAGCCCACGGACCCTTGCGGGATCACCGGAGTGCCATCGGTAGAGTCGTCCACGACCGTCACATGACAGGTAACCGCTTGGCCAATGAACACGTCCGATAGTTCACAGGTCAGTTGCACGTCCGCAGCGCGCAACTGCAAATTCTGGCTGAAGCTGTCGCTGCTGGCACTGAAGGTGGCATCTCCTCCGTAATTGGCCGTGATCGAGTGCGGGTTCGTGGCAGCATCCGTTGGGGTGTAAGACACGCTGCACTGCCCGTTGGTGTCCAGCGAGCAGGAACCTGCGCTGAAGCTCCCGGTGCCGGAGTGCGAGAAGCTGACGGTGCCCGTGGGCACTGGGCTGCCGTACAACGTAGCATCCGTCACGGTCGCCGTGCACAGCGTAGACGCGTTGACCACCAGCGGGGTGGGCGAACACTCTACGATCGTCTGGCTTTGCCTGGCGGTGACCATGACCGATCCCGATCCGGCGCTGTTGTTCCAGTTGGTCGCGTTGTCGGAAACGTAATTGAGGGTGAAGCTGTGCGCTCCCGTGCCACTGGTCGGCGTGTAGTCAAACGTGCACTGGCCTCCGCTGAGCGAAGCGCACGTGTTGTTGGTAATAGTTCCCGTCCCGCCCGGCGTCACGGTCACGCTACCCGTGGGGGTTCCATTGGGAGTGGTGCTCACGGTAACCGTACAGCTGGTCGTGTCGTTGAGGGCCACGGGATCGGGCGTGCAGCTCATGGTCACCGTGGGGGTGTCCGCAGCATAGGCCACGGAACTCAGCGCAATACATCCCATAACAGCAAAGACCAGAGTCAACGCGCCCAAGAGCCATTTGTCTCGCTTGAGGGAACTCTTAGCTGTGAAACTCGATCTCACTGGAACCACACCTCCTGCTCTGCTCATCACATTCTCTCCTATCTCTGTTCTTTGCGAAGTTCTGCTCATAGATCTCCGACTTCTCAGTTCACATGTCTCCATTTTGTCCCCACCCCTCAGAAGATCAGACCCGCGACGACGCCTGCATTAGCCAAACCCGCCTTCCCAAAGGTCGTCTGGAGAGAGAGGCGAAACGGGGCCAGATTGACTCCCATCGAGATGGTCAAGCTGCCAAATTTCAGTTTGTTCATGATCGGATCGCGGACGATAACCAAGGAGTGGCTTGAGCTAAAGGTGCCGGTTGCCACGGTCAGACCCATTGTCATGCCCGTCAGACCCGAGCCTTTCACAAAGTTGATCGTGCTGGAAAACCGCCCAGACAGATTGCCCGCGCTGAACCCCGATGAGAAGAGGAGGGATGCGGAGGCGATCTGGAATTGATCGTTGATGCTAGCGTTGATGGTCACCGCACCCATGGGGATGCTGACGGAGACCCCACTGAATCTGGCATGAAAGAGATCCTGAAAGACCAGGCTTGTGGAGAACGGTATGGGTCCCCCGGTGAATCCAAACGTGTTCGTCAGTCCGCAGGCGTCGCTATTCACGCATCTTAGGACCGTGCTCATACTCAATCCCTGAGCGAGCTTGATCCCACTTATAGAGATGGTCTCGAAGTCGAAGAAGAAGCGCGGCTTGGGGCTGTCGACGCAATCTGGATTGACGCTTCCAGGGGCCGAGTGCTTCTTTACGGAGTTGCCTGCACCCGTGGCGCATAGGCCGGTCGAACCCGAGATGCTGATCCCGCTCGGGGTCTGTCCCGCCACCGTAATGATATCCCCAAATGCAAAACTCTGAGTCTGATATTGGTTGGCCGGATTCGTCTGGATGCCCTTGACGCATGTGCCCTCCACAGCGCCATCGCCATCGCAGTCGGTCACACCGTAGTCGGCGCCCGGGTTGGGAAACGTGACGTCTTCAAAGATGGCTAGATTCGAGACGGCCAGACCACCCAATGTCAGGCTGGTGGTGATCCGCTGCTTGACGAAAAGAGGGTTGCCCGGAGGGATGACGACCACGTTGGGTAACAGATTAACATCCACCACGCTCTCGAATGGTGTAGCAACCCAGAACTCCGAAGTGAGATCCACCATGCCCAGCGTGACTTTCGAAGTGAGAATGAGATGCTCCACTCCGGTGATCCCGACCGCGGAATCGATCGTAAAGGACATGCCACTGAGTGTCACAGTGAGATTGATGATGGACTCGATGTCGAACTTGAGGAGCGTCTTCTCGCACGGCGTCTCGAGGAGAATCTCCCCGACCAACGTGCAGGGAATGGGCTCTGCTAAGATTGTTATGAATGAGGTGCCGGTTAGATCAGCTCTGGCAACGTATGCGCACCCACCAATGAGAAATGAAAATACAATAAGAAGTAGACAAACCTGCCTCCTGGTCACCTAGACCCCTCCTTTTTTGTGCCCTCCTTGGAGCGCTTGCCTTGTCTCGTTATCCCTTGTTAAGAATTGCTACTATTCTTTATAGCAGTAAGGGTGTCCCCATTTTGCCCCCATTCCGATTTGACAGAGGCAATCCACCGGATGTATGCTTATCTTTCCCTGATACACTAGGTGTGCCGTAAAAAGGAGGTAGGCAGTGACCACAGGCCTGGAGGAGGCCAGGCTCAGAATAAGGCTGCTCGGCAGATTCGAAGTCTGGCGGAACGATACCCTGATTCACTCGAAGGAGTGGGGACGTCGCAAGACGCAGTCTCTTTTGAAGCTATTCCTCACTCAGCGAGGGCACTCATTTACCACGGATCAACTTCTCGACGCACTCTACCCGAAAGGAGATCCAGAGAAAGCAGCCGCCAATTTACGCACCCGGATCAGTCAGTTGCGGCGCGTTTTAGAGCCGGACCTCAAGCGGGGCACGGACTCCCGATATATCCTCAACGTAAGCCAAGGCAATTATCTGTTCAGTGATTGCATCCCTTGCGTGGTGGATATCGACCAGTTTGAGGACCATTTGGCATCGGCCAAGAAGCTGGAGGAGGCAGAACGGCTTCGCGAAGCCTTGCAACACTATCAACAGGCGATCGACCTCTACCGTGGGGATTTCTTGGCGGAGGATCTTTACGAAGAGTGGACTCAGACACAGAGAGAGCGCTACCGCGATCTCTACGTGAAGGCATTGGAGGGCTTGGCGCATTGTTGTGCACGTCTGGGACAATATGAAGAGGCCATCGAGTCGTGCCGACGGGCAATCCAAGCGAAACCTACCCGTGAGAACGCCTATCGCCAGTTGATGCTCTATTGTTATTACAAGGGAGACTCACAGGGAGCATCACAAGCCTACCGATGGTGTGCACAATCCCTACGAGAACACCTCAATGCAGATCCCACTCACGAGACGCAAGCACTCTACGACCAGATCCAGCAGGGCAATATCGCTCCCGCTAATAAGACCATGCCCCACAACTTGCCTTACTCAATGACGAATTTCATCGGGCGCGAGCAAGAGTTCCAGCAAGTTAAGAAGCTGCTAAGCACCACCCGACTGCTGACGCTCACCGGCACAGGCGGCTCCGGCAAGACATGGCTTGCATTAAAAACAGCCGTCCAGCTGTTAGAGAACTTCAAAGACGGTGTGTGGTTTGTGGATCTGTCCCTTGGATCTGAGCCCAAGTCAGTCCTTCGAGCCGTGACATCCACGTTTGCCATCAAAGAGACAAACGAAGAACTCCTTACCCAGCAGCTCATCGATCATCTTCGACCCAAGAACGCACTGCTGCTGCTGGATAACTGTGAGCACCTGGTCGAAGCCTGCGCACAACTGGCAGAGATGCTTCTGCGTGCTTGCCCAGATCTACGAATTCTCGCCACCAGCCGTGAGGGGCTCCGCATCCCGGATGAGGTCACATGGATCGTCCCGCCACTCTCCCTGCCTAAGGGACTACCGGCGCCCGAGCATCTATTGGAGTGCGATGCGATCCGCCTCTTCGTGGAGCAGGCTCGCTCCGTACAGCCCAATTTCGCCATAACCGAGGTGAATTCTTCAGCGGTCACCCAGATCTGCCGCAGGCTCGATGGCATTCCCTTGGCCATTAAGCTCACAGCGGTGCGACTAAATGCCCTGTCGCTAGAGCAGATTGCTTTCGGGTTGAACGACCGGTTTCGGCTGCATGCGGCAGGCAATCGAACAGCCTTACCTCGGCATCAGACGCTGCGGGCCACATTGGATTGGAGCTTCAACTTGCTTTCCGAGAAAGAGCGGATTCTATTCCGCCGGCTCTCGGTCTTTGCCATCGGATGGACACTGGAAGCAGCGGAAGTGGTCTGCTCGGAGCAGGGCATTCAACCGCACGAAGTGCTCGATCTGCTGACACGCTTGGTGGAGAAGTCGCTAGTGCAGTTTGAGGAGAGATCAGGACAAGCACGGTATCGCATGTTGGAGACGACAGAGGCATATTCTCGCGAGAAGTTGCAGGAATCCGGAGAGGCGGATACATGGCGGAGACGCCATCGCAACTTCTTCCTTGGCATAGCAGGAGAGGCGAAGCTTAGGGAACCCAAGCAGGGACAGTGGCTTGAGCGATGCGAAATGGATTACGACAATTTCTGGATAGCGCTCAAGTGGTCCTTGGAAGCCGAGGAGAAAGAAGAAGCGTTATGTCTGATCGGGGCATTGACGAGATTCTGGGAACTGCATAGCCACGTGGTCGAAGGACCTCATTGGCGCGAGAGGGTTCTACATGCGAGTGAAGGAGAAGAGCTTATAGCACCAGAGCCAGCACACCGGCGCTAAAGCCAGAGGCACCCCCCACGAGCAGCAATCGACTCCCCTATCTGGCTTGTCCCGATTCGATGGCCTCACAGAGCGCGATGGGAATGCTTGCCGCTGCCGTGTTGCCGTACCGCGGCAAGGTGATCATGCACTTTTCGAGGGGGAGATCGACCATTCGGCTCATCTTCTGGATGATCCGGAGCGAAACCTGATGGGGGACGACGAGTTCCACATCCTCAGGCGACCAACCCACCGCGGCAAGCGCCTGTCGGATCACAGGAGGCATATACTTAAGCGCTAACAGCTGCAGCTCAGCGCTTCGTGACTCAAAGTACGATTGTGAGAGATCTCGTGGACAGAGCGTTCCGCCAAACTTGATCGTCGCCAACTCCCAAGCCGATCCATCGGAGAAGAAGCGCCTCGCACGCAAGCCGCGCGGCTCATCCGGGTTCTCGGAAGCGACGAGCACCACGGCGGCAGCGCCGTCGCCCAGGGTCAGGGCAGCAAATCCCAGCTCCAATTGCTCCAATGTCTCCAGGCGCCAATTGACGGTGGATGACAGGACCTCACCGGAAGCGATCAAAACAACCCTTGCCCGCTCCGTGCGAATGAGTGCGTCTGCCAGATCCAAAGCGTTCAAGAAACTATTGCAGGCGTTCTTCACATCGAATACATGGGCATTCGGGGCACCCAGTTTTTGTTGTAATAGATTGGCTGTCGCAGGCTCAGAAATGTCATGCGAGGCGGCAGCAAAGATGAGGGTATCCACTTCATGAGCGGTCAACCCCGCTCGCTGAAGCGCGACCTCGGAGGCACGCGCGGCCAGATCGGATGAAGCCTCACCTGCGGCCGCGTAACGGCGC
>Ga0154800_1067_pt3 | contig 14079 bp, 15 predicted proteins | sample Rifle2008BG16ft_FD_105808 | JGI IMG/M metagenome (GOLD analysis project Ga0154800, IMG submission 105808) | Candidatus Fraserbacteria bacterium RBG_16_55_9 | reverse complement strand
GATATCGGCGTTCAATTTCTCGCTTATGCTGGAGACGATCCCATCGGGTTTGCCACACTCTTCTTCACTGAATCGTGTCTCTCAGCTTCGCGAGTTGGCACTCTGAACGATCTGTATGTAGTACCCGAAGAACGCGGTAGAGGTGTAGGTCGGGTCTTGATGGATCACTGCATTGCACATCTGCGGACCAAGGGACTGGCAACAATGGCCTGGCTCACACACCCAGACAATCAGACAGCCCAGCGCCTCTATGATTCGTATCCCGCAAGGCGCGAAGCCTGGGTAGAATATACGCTCCCGCTTTAAGAACAATCCGACCTAGCGCACTCAAGTCTTGACTTAGCCCCTCCTTTCTGTTAGTATATACGTTAAAATGAGTCTTACACTCTTACTGGGCCTTTAGGTAAAGGCGGGCGATCCGCGTGGATCAGAAATATACTACAAGTCGAGAGACAAAGCGTCTTCTAGGATTCATCGCGGTTCTGCTGCCAGTGATCGCGCTTATGTCTTACGCTGGCACCCACGCAGCCATACCCAACTCTATCGTTATTAACGAAGTGGCTTGGATGGGGACACAAGCGGACGCGAACGACGAGTGGGTAGAGCTCTTCAACACAACGGATCAAGCGATTGACCTTGCCAACTGGAAACTCGTAGCTGCAGACGGTTCGCCCAATATCACACTCTCGGGAACCATCCCCGCTCACGGATTTTTCTTGCTCGAACGTACGGACGACACCACTGTGAGCGACCTTCCGGCAGACAAGATCTACGCCGGTGCTCTTTCTAACTCGGGAGAAGCCCTATTCCTGAAAGATTCCGCCGGCACGGCCATAGACAGCGCCAATGGCAACGGTGGCTCCTGGCCTGCAGGCAACAGTACGACTCGATCTACTATGGAGCGAGTCAACCCACTTACGCCCGACTCCGACACAAACTGGGTCACCAATAACGGGGTCATACACAACGGAATCGACGTGGGCAATAACCCCATTCGCGGCACCCCGAAAGCTCAGAACTCCACAGTGAACCTGCCTCCCATCGCAAATTCCGGACTTGATCAACTAGCCGATGAGGGGTCTATGGTCACTCTCAATGGCTCTGCATCTTCGGACCCCAACAGCGACTCCTTGACGTGCACCTGGGATCCCGGCGACGGCTCTGAGGCACTCGTCGGCTGCATCGTCTTCCGCGCATATACCGACAACGGCGCCTTCATCGCCACGCTCACCGTGGATGACGGCCACAGCGGAACCAACAGCGATACGGTTCAAATCACCATCCGCAATGCTCCCCCTGCGGTAGATGCCGGACCGGATCAGACAGTATCTGTCGGGCAACTTGTACACTTTTCCGGTTCGTTCACGGACCCAGGCGTCGCTGATACTCACGTAATCCAGTGGGATTTCGGAGATGGCAATAGCCTGAGCGGAGCGCTCAGTCCCTCTCATAGCTACTCCGCAGCTGGTCACTACTCCATCACGCTCACCATCACAGACGACGACGGCGGAGTTGGCACGGATACGCTCACTGTAGCAATCAATGCCCCAACATTGATCGTCACCAAGAAGGCGATAGATCCCACGGGCGCTCCCCTCCTCACAGGAGAAGAACTTGAGTACGAAATCGAGATCAGCAACACGAGCACGGCTCCCCAACCCGATAACGCGGACAATGAATTCGAAGATCCCATCCCCGCCGGGACCCACTTCATAGAAGATTCGCTGACATTTTCCACAGGAGATGCTGTCTTTGACTCCGTAAGCAACCTCGTCGCCTGGAATGGAACGGTCCCACCCGCTGAGAAAGTCGCCATCCGCTTCCGCGTGCAAGTGAATGACGAAATCGCCACCGGAGCAGAGATCTTTAACCAAGGGAGAGCCCTGTTTGATATCGATGGCAACGGGTCTAACGAGACCACTCAGCTCACAGATGATCCAGATACTCCTGAATCCAATGACTCTACACGCACCACCGTCGTTCACAAAGGCGATGCGAACGGAGATGGCACGATAGGTCTTCTAGACGCAATCCTCTGCGCGGAGATCGCGCTCGAACTGCACGTGGCCACAGATCTGGAAGAAGCTGCCTGCGATGTAGCTGTACCCTACGGCATCATTGATGGGCGTGACGTAGTAAACATGGCCGAGATTAGCCTCAAGACCGCCGCAGTCTCTTCGACCTACGCGTCCCGCAAAGCAATCACTGAGAAACCAACTCCACGCGTGAGCTTAGCAGCGAACACCATTCACATCTATGACCTAGGTGGTCGGAGGATTTTCACTCGAGACCACGTGGACAACAATTTCGTATGGCATGCGCAAGACCAATACGGAAAACGGGTTGCCAACGGCGTCTATCTGTTCGCGGTCACGGTATACGGCGCTCAAGGACAGATCGTGCAGAGTGATGTGAGAAGACTGATCGTCTTGCATTGACAGGAAGGGCTATGCTCTCTCGAACGACAGCCGCCGGGCTCTTAGGATTGCTCACCCTGCTCTTGTGCGGCTGCATGCAAATTACAAGACCGACTGTGCTCGTAGAAAATCTGCGATTGGAGCCGGGAGAGACTGGCCTATTGCACATCACTATCTTCAACCTTGAGGGGCTGCAAGTAATGCAAGTAGGACCCGTAGGAGCGCTCACCTTCGACCCCGAGGTAATCCAGATTCAGAACATCACGGGCAAGAACGGCTTTCAGGTCTTTGCCAGCTCCATGGACAACGATGCTGGGAAGGCCCTTTTCCTTGCAGGTTATCCGGGTGGTAGCCTGACCAACGGGGTTATACTGGAACTGGAGGTGAAGGCAGTCGGTTCACCCAAATCAAGTACAACGGTGGAATTCACACGGATTGATCTCATGGCCGATGAAGAGGGAGACAAGTTCTTAGAGATGGATCTACGGGGTGGGAAAGTAATTATTCAATCAGCAGCTTCTGAATAATCTAAATCTCTTCGCGCTTGGGCTCGCGGGTCATGAGCTCCGTGAGTTTCTTACGTGGAGTTGCTCCTTCGTAGAGCACTTCGTAGACCGCCCGCGTGATGGGCAAGTCAATTCCTCGCTCGCACGCGAAGCGATGGATTGCCCGCACGGCATAGACTCCTTCCGCAACCATCTCCATACTGACCAGGATCTCTTTCAATGCTTCCCCCTGGCCAATGCGTTCACCCACGGCGCGATTGCGACTCCTCTTCGACATGCAGGTGATCACAAGATCTCCTAAGCCTGCCAGGCCAAAGAACGTCTCCTTGCGAGCGCCAAGGGCGATACCCAAGCGTGTCATCTCGACCAGACCTCGGGCAATCAGGGCGCCTTTGGCGTTGTCCCCATTGCCCAAACCGTCGGAGCAACCCGCAGCCAACGCGATCACATTCTTAATGGCTCCGCCTAACTCCACACCCATTCGATCCTCGCTGATGTAGACTCGAAAACGCTCCGTCATGAATACGCGCTGAAGACGCTTTGCTCGGTGTGCGCTCTTCCCAGCTAGCACTACTGTAGTCGGGTAATCTCGCGCGACTTCCTCAGCAAAGCTCGGACCCGACATCGCGAATACGCGGTCACTGTTCAGTTCCTCACGAAGCACCTGAGACATGGTGAGTAAGCCTTGATCTGCGCGGTCATATTCGATGCCCTTGGTCAAGCTGACCCATGTTGCTTGTTGGGCGCTCTCCCCCAAAGTCTTTTTCAATTGGCGGGCTACGCCTCGAAGCGCAAACGAAGGCACAGCAATGAAATATGCATCCCGGTCGGCGATATCCACAAGTCTACTGCTAGCTTGGAAGTGCTGATCGGGAAGTGACACGCCCGGCAGGTATCGCGAGTTTTCATGCTGAGAGTTGATCTCATAGGCCAGCTTAGGGTCACGCGTCCAGAGGATTACCCGATGGCCCTTTCTCGCGAGCAGCCGCGCAATGGCTGTCCCCCAGCTGCCCGCGCCGATCACGGCAGCGTCGAGCGTCTCAGCAGATGGCATCCCCGGCTCAGTGGTCAGATGGAGTAGCGGGCGCGCAAGGGCAGAGTTTGCCCTTGATCGCCAGCGATTGCAGCCAGTCGATGGCGACAGTCAGGTCATTCTTTTCCAAGCGAGTCCTCAGCTCCGTAAGCAGAGGTTCCACTTGTTTCACCAGCTTGTCCAGCAAGGGCGCAACGAGCAGACTCTCATTCTCGCCGCCTGCGACGCCCGTCCCCTTGAGCAGCTCTTCTGGGCTGGCATGGATGCGCTGCTCAAACTCCCCCAGCTTACGTAGAGCCGCTTCATACTCATCGTCGTTGGCCTGTTCCGCAAGTTGATCCAGAAGTTTCGCCAGCTGCTGCAAAACAGCGTGAGAAGCAGAAGCAAACTGCGGCAGAGACTCATCGAACGCTCGTAGTTCTCCACGCACATCCAGCAGAGTCGGATACCAATCCTCCACCAAGAAGCCAGGTTCCGGTGTGAGCCCCACCTCTTGAACCTCGTGCCTGTCCGGAGTGAAATACTCTGCCGTGGTCAACCAGATCACGGAGCCATCACTGAGATCAAAGCGAGTCTGAATGACTCCTTTGCCGAAGGTCTTCTGGCCGATGAGGACGCCCATGTCGTTATCGCGAATCGCGCCGGACAGGATCTCGGAGGCGCTGGCAGTCCCCTGGTCAACCAGCACGGCGATAGGCCAGTTCGGCAGGTTATTCCCGAAGCTGCGATCGATCACTTCACTGGAACGATTCTTCTCAACGAGAAGCGTCTGGCCTTGATCAACGAACGTGCTGCCGACCTGCTTGGCAACCTGGAGATAGCCACCTCCATTGCCTCGTAGGTCCAGAACAAGTCCCTGGATAGACTGAGATTTCTTCTGCAGGTCCTTGAGCGCCTCGCTCAGTTCATTCGGCACGGTGGCACTGAAACTGTTGATGCGAATATACGCAATGGAAGGGCTGAGCAGCTTATGCTCGAGCGCATCGATCTGAATGCGCTCGCGCATAATGGTGATCTCCTCTACGCTCTCGTCGCTGTGGCGAACTTTGATCGTAACTGTCGTGCCCTTCGTGCCTCGCAACCGGCGGGAGGCATCGTCCGGCGTGAAGCCTTGGGTGCTCTCTCCGTCGATCTCAAGGATCTTATCCCCGGACCTGACGCCCTGTCGTTCAGCAGGTCCGCCCTTGATAGGAGAAATCACGGTGATCTGGCCATCGCGAAGACCGATGTACGCTCCGATGCCCTCGTATTCTCCTTCCAGCTCGGATGAAAAGCGCTCGTACTCGTCTTTGGTGTTGAAGCGACTGTAGGGATCGCCCAGTCCTTTCACCATTCCCCGAATGGCTTCCTCCATCAACTTCTCTTGCTGAACGCGATCGGGTTGATAGAAATTGTCTTGTGCCTTCTGATACGCTTCCCACAAGCGGTCGAGGAACTGCTCGCGATCCTGTGGCTGGCCCTGGGGATTCGAGTTGGGAGAAGAGAAGAACCCCTGACTCAGAATCGTCACAGCAAGAACAATTACACCGATGGCCAGCCAGACAACAAGCTTGCGCTCCATGCGCTCGACCTCCCGAGGGCGGTTCCATTCATTATACATCCGAAGCTCCACCTCTTCCAAGCTTGCTCTCCTGTGCGGACTTCTCGTACACTAAAAGCCTCCCATGAGGAACGAATGATATGATTCACCATCTCGAAGGGATGATCGTCGAGTCTCAGGATGAGTATCTGGTCATGGAAGTGGGCGGCATCGGCTATCGAATCTACACCTCCCGCGTGACTCGCGAAGAACATTACAATCGCACAGGCTTGATCAAGCTCTACACGCACCTCCATGTGCGAGAGGATGAGATAACACTTTATGGCTTTAGCACACCCGAGGAGCGCGAGCTTTTCGAGCTCTTGCTGACCGTGACGGGAGTGGGCCCGAAAGTCGCCCTCGGAATCCTCTCCGCCACAACCCCACAACGATTGCAGGAAGCGATCGTAAGTGAGAGCACGACAAGCTTGACAGGGATCAAGGGCATCGGCAAGAAGACGGCCGAGCGACTCATCTTGGAGCTTAGGGACAAGATTGCCAGGATCCCTCTGGGAGGGAAGCCGCTTCCAGCCTATACCAGGCGAGATGAGGTGGCGCTCCGCGCGCTTACGCGCTCGTTGGGTTTTGGCGAGCGGGAAGCCCGTCAAGCCCTGGAAGAGGCCCGAGCAACTCATGGCGAGATGCAGACAGAGGAACTGATCAAGCGAGCACTGGAACTCCTATCTCGATGAAGATCATCTACAGCGAACGCTGTTTAGAGTTCGAAGCTCCTGGCCATCCCGAGAGCCCGGAGCGCCTGGGAAGAGCCTACCAGTTCCTGAAAGACGAGTATGAGTGGATCGCGCCTTCGCCAGCGCGTGAGGATGATCTTCTCAAAGTGCACACTCCAGAGCACTTGAAGCGCATAAAGAATCTAGAACTCCACGATCCGGACTGCCCAAAGTATCCCGATATCTATGAGTATGCGCGGCTTGCCGCCGGGGCAGCCATTCTCGCCTCACAGATGAACGGGTTTTCCATGATGCGCCCGCCAGGACACCATGCCAAACGGGATCGAGTCGCTGGGTTCTGCTACCTCAACAACATCGCCGTTGCCGTGAGCGCATCCCAGAAGAAGACTCTCATCGTAGACATTGATGGCCATCATGGAGACGGCACTCAAGCCATCTTCCTAGGAGATGAACAAGTGCTTTTCATCTCGCTCCACAGCTCACCCAATTACCCAGGGACGGGCATGCGCTCTGAGCGAAACTGCTATAACTATCCGCTCTTCTTCCATTGCGGAGACGAACAATACTTGAACACGCTCGATCGAGCGCTAAGAGAGGCTGATTTGACAGGCATTGCACAAGTCGCGATCTCGGCGGGCTTCGATACGTACGAGCGGGACCCGTTGGCTTCACTGGGACTAAGCTCCGGTTGCTATCGCCAGATCGGCAGACGTATTGCTCAGTTAAAGCTTCCCATGTTTGCGGTGCTTGAAGGTGGATATGATGTCGAGCATTTGGGGAGAAATATCCACGAGTTTCTGCAGGGGCTAGATCAGCAGGCAGGGGCCTGACCGAAGTGAATCCAGAGTGCTTGATCCTTCACATCCCACTGACTCGGCAGGTTGATGAATTTCTTCGTGGGCAATTGCTGAATAGTAAGGCTTTGTCCACGCATGCCAAGCACCTGAGCCAGCGATTGGCTGCCGTCCTTCGAGTATACGTTGACTAGGAATCCATCATAATCCGCACTCAAGCGCCAGCGCGCGATCTCACGGATCGTGTTGAGCAGGAGCCCACGACAGATTGGCTCATCCTGAATCGCGATCTCCACAAGTGCAATGCGGTGGCTCTCACAAAGCTCGCCACAGTCGGAATCGTCTGATTTGAGCAGATCTTCTCGGATCGTATACCCCAAGACGGCCATCGTCTTTCCCGAAAGATATGCACGACTGACAGAGAAAGAAAACGCCTTTTCAGGAAGTTCTGTATTGTCCCAAACTGCATTTCCCAGATAGTGATCGTAATCGCGCGGAACCATGAAGTTCGTCTTGGTTTTCGAGAAGAGATAGGCAGTGATGCGGCTGACCCGAGGGCGCTGCTGTGCGTTCTTTACGATATCCTCGAGCACGGCTCGTATCTCTTCCTCGGTCAACTTGCGCGGAGCATCCACTACGTACTGGTAGATCATGGAGGGTCCGGCAGAGGCCGTCTTGGTCTGTTTATCGTACAACGCGTAGCGGAGCGTCAGATCCTTCACCTGAAGAGTTGCTTCGACAGCTTCATAAGAAGAAACCTGCACACTCAGCTCGGCTTGGCTCGCCCGGCCCCGGTCATCCGTCACGGTGAGGACGGGCTGATATTCGCCGCTTCGAGTGTAGATGTGAACAGGACTTGGCTCCATCTCCTTCTCGCCATCCCCAAAATCCCATTCCCAGATGGCGATGTTTGCGCCAGGTTCTGCTGTAGAGCGCAAACCATCGAAGGCAACAGTCAAGGGAGCCTCACCGCTGATGTGTTGCAAGATGACCATAGCATCACTCTGGGCGGGACGGAGCGTGGCGATAGCCTTTGGGCCTACTTGCACTTGAATGGTCATCGCATCGCGCGCGCTCGTGCTGCGGTCATCCGTCACGCTGAACTCAACGCGATATTCACCGCTCTGAGCGTATGTGTGAGTCGGCTGGAGGTCACCATTCGTCTCCCCATCCCCAAAACTCCAGTGATACGTCTGGATACGACCGTCTGGGTCACTGGCATGGCCTTGAAATTCTACTATGCTCCCTTGAGAAACTCCTTCTTGAGGATTGGTGATCTTCGCTGTGGGTGATTGATTGGGAGCAGAGCAGCCGCTCAACATGACAAGACTTATGAGCCAGAGAATTGCCAGTTCACGCTTTGAGATGTTCATGATGGTTGTGTGAATGTTGCCGCCTCACCTAGAAGGCAATAAGAGGCACAAGCATTTCCTCATCGGTGAGACCTCCATGACGACCAATGAGGCTGTAGGAATCATGAGGCCAATAGAGCGCCTGAGTCCCGCGAGGGATGGCGATCAGATCGCCAATCCGATCCAACGTTTCGCGATGAATCGACCCTCGCCCGAAGAGACCTGCCTCGAGCGCCTCCCGAGAGCGCAGGACGACCAGACGATCTCCAAATCCTTCCCGCAACCCGCTTTCGAGCTCCGTGAGTCTTCCGGCTTTTGCGTAGAGATATGTCGCACGGTATTCACCCGTCGGTGGGATGAGCAGGCTCTGCTTCAGCTTGGGAAGACGCGTCAGTCGCATTACTTCGTGTTTCGGTACGACCCGAAGCTGACCATGATCGGCTGCGATGAAGAAGAGCGTATGCTTCAAAAACGGAGCTTCCAGATCCCCCAAGCAAGCCTGCTCCAGCGTATATGCCAGGCTTCTGAGTTCGGTCTCCCACTCCTCGCTCTCCGGTCCATAACGGTGGGCGATCTCGTCCAGCGCATCCCAATAGACGAAGAGAAATGCTCTCTCGTTGGGCCGCTCCAAGATCTTTCTCAGTAGGACGCTCATGTCCGATGAGTTCGCAAAGGGCATGGCAGTAGCTGCCTTAGGGCTAAGCAACCGCGAGAGGCCGCTTCGCACGTAGATCTGCTTGAGCGACACATAGGAGCGGACACCCACTTGTCGGAGTCGATCGTGAAGAGTGGCGCAGCCCAGAAACTTCTTTGGCTTCAGGCCCATCGTGAAGAGTCTATCGCTGGCTGGTTCTCGCAGGGGGCTGAGCCGGATCATGTTGGCGATCATCCCAAATTCTTTAAGAAAGAGCCGATAGCCGAGGATTCCGTGTTCTTGGGGAGTAAGGCCCGTATGAAGAGTTGCTAGAGAGGCCGTGGTCGTTGAGGGAAAGATTGAAGTGAGGGGCATGAAGCGCCCGTGCGCAGTGAGTCGGCAAAAGAGTGAATCAGGCTCGCGATCCAAGAAGCGCACGAGCTGACAATAGCCCAGAGCATCAATCAGTAGCAGCACGACTTTCTGAACCTCATGCTTTGCGGGTAATAGCTCCTTCGGCAAGGGGGGGTGGTTTGTCGGGAGTCCAAAACGCTCAAGCACGGTATTGGCCAGATTGACGAGCGAGTATCTTTCAAAGTCAGGCAGGATGAATTCTCCTGGCTGGATTTGATCGTCGAGAATGGCAAGACGTTGGGATCGAATCTCGGCCTCGATCTGTGTTGCCCCAGCTTTCTTAAAGATCACAAGTCTAAAGCCTTACGCACTGCGCTCTCAATCTCAGCCAGCTTTTCCAGGCTGAGCTGGCCCAGGGGTGCCCGTCCTAGATGACCTTCTTCAATGGTCGTCACTTGATCGCACTTGACCCAGCTCTGCTCCTTCAGACCGCCCTCACCCGCAGGAAGCTCCACCCGCGTGGGGAAAGCCCCCCGTGCTACTGTCGTGATCGGAACCGCCATCACGTCACGGGCGAAGCGGTTGAGCCAATCCGCAGATAAGATCACGCAAGGTCGCTGCTTGCGCTCGCCAGGGATGTGGACAAGCCAGACTTCGCCGCGTCTCGGCTGCGAGCTAGTCAGCCTCCGCGCCACGGGACAAGACCTCCAGACTCAGTTTCTCCCAGGCGCGGCGTTCAGCAGTCTCTTCCCGTGTTTCGGTTTCGGAGAAGAACTCCTGGGCATGCTGAGCTAGATCTTCTTCTTCGCAGTGACGCTCATATTCCTTGAGCAGGGCTTCTAAGACAGCGCTGCGACTCATCTTGTGGTAGTGAGCCATCTCATCCAGAAACTCCACGCACTCAGGATCTAGCGTCAGGGTCACCCGTGCTTTCATCGCACATCCTCCTACCGAACATCATACCAAAGCTCTTACTCTCAAGCAAGCGCTGCAGATCAGTTCACCTAAGGCGGTGCGAATATCTCTGCTTTCTGGTTAGAGCCTCAGGATGCCCAATGCTATTAACAGGGCCAACGCCGCTCCTGCAATTCCGGCCATGAGTCCAAGCTGAGCTGAGCTCTTCGCACCTTGAAGTTCCCCTCGCAACTCACTTATCTCAGCGCGGCTCTCTTTCACTGTTTGTCCGATTGTTGCCAAGCTTTGTTGGATGGCCTGCATACGTGCATTCATGTCTGGAGGCAGACCAGGAGCAGGCTGCTTTTCTAACACCTCTACACGCCCAGCGATCTCCTGAACTTGCGTAGTGAATTTTTGATGCTCGCCACCTAAATTTGCTACCGTTGCTTTAAGTGAAGAGATGTCCTGCCCCCAGCTTGAGATTCTGTTCTCCAGATTGCTCAGATGGCTGCCGTGTTGTTCAGCGTGTGTCTCTAGGGTAGCGACTCTGGGCTCCAAGCCGTTGAGACGGTTATTGATGTCTTGCAAATCTGTCGAGGATGTTGGCGCAGAGGGAGTAGTCTGCTCTGCCGGTTGCTGGGGAGGCAGAGGCTGCGGTACTTCCGCGATCGTCGTGGGAGTTCCGGGTTCCAGGCTCTCGACCTTGAAGTTGTCGAATGCAATCCATTCCCGATTCTGAACCATTAGACCAGGCATACCTTTTCTGAATGTAGTATCCTGTATTGATGTTCTCTTGATGCCGTTCACGTAGGCTGTGTAGGTATCTCCGACAACTTCGACTCTGAGATGAACGGTGTCCGTCAGACCCGGCCCCACTTGGCCCATGCAATCACTCCCCCTATTGTTCTTAACCACAATCCAGCAAAGCCAGGAGTCATTCTGCCACATGAGGAAGATCTTGTTCAAGTGATCTTGAGCTCGTACGACGATTCCTGCTCTGTATGTTCGATGCGCGTTGATTACATTCACCTCTACCGCATAGTCTTGCCAAGATGTACTGTCGGGTGTCAGAACGTAAGTGTATGCATCTGCCCAATGCTGGGGAACCACATAGAACCCGCCTTCAATGGACCAGGTTCCTGAGCCAGCAGCCCAAGCTGAGTTTGGGCGATTCCCTTCAAAGTCGTCGAAGAATAGCATAGGATTCTGACGCGTGACATTAATCTTTGCAGAACCCAGCTCTTTGTCCGCCGTGATTGCAATAGCGGAGATGAGGTTCTTTCCGTTCTCCAACGCTACTGTTGTCTTGAAAGTTCCGTCGCTATTAAGAGCTACTTTTTGAGCTTCGCCGTTTACGCTGACGATGACCATAATGATCTCAATACCCGTTCTCGTTACGGAAGCTACTCCCTGAATCTCGACCTCTGAAGAGACCGTGATGTAACCATCTGCTGGAGAGGTAATCGAGATAGATACGGACTCCGTCTGCTGCGCCCCTCCTTGTGACACCAACGCCAAGATGATCAGAAGAATTGAAAGCCCGATGCGACTGCGCATGTTGCTCGCCTCCTCATGTGCGAAATTGAATCCAACTCACATCAATCGATATAGGAGCTCCTTATCTACATAACTCCTACAGCTTACCAGAGAGCAAAGTCAAGATGAGAAGAGCATGTTTGCCACTGCTAAGATCTTTCATTACGATGATAGGCAGAGGAGGTGCAAATGAAGTCCTACACCTTCAAGGTTGTCTTAGAGAAGGATAAGTGGCCCGAGGAACCAGACGAGAAGGCCGTCTGGCGCGCTTACATTCCCGCCCTCCCCGCTGCCCACGCGTGGGGAGATTCTCAGCAACAAGCGCTCGAGAACCTGAGAAACGCTGTTGAGCTGATCCTGGAAGACATGGTAGAGCGAGGCGAACCTATCCCAGATGAACTACGCCCTCAAGTGAAGATCAGCACCAAACCCTTAATCACCGTCACCGTCTAGACCGCATGGCCATTGACTATAGCAACCTCCTCGGCCTGACAGCACGCAAACTCATTACCGCTCTTGAGAAAGACGGGTTCATCCTGCAGCGACAGAAGGGAGCGACCCGTCTCTTTCGCCATCATGATGGTCGGCGCGTCACCATGCATGTTCACAAGCCAGGCCAAACACTCAAGATTGGTACACTTAAAGAGATCATTGAGAATGAGGCTCAGTGGGAAGAAGATGACCTCAAACGTCTCAAATTGCTCACGTAGCTGGGAACCCCACAGAAAGAGAAAAGGAAGCTCATCAGGTTATTCATCCTCGCACCCAGCGCCAGATCTCTCGCAGCGATGCAGACTTGCCATACATCAAAATCCCCACCTCGAAGACCTTAGCACCAAGACGCATCACAATCAGAATGCTCACGATGAGCAGCAAGAGGCTTACAGCAACTTCCCAAACGGGAACCGGCGCCATAGCCAGCCGCAGCATCATCGTTCCAGGAATCGATGGGGGGATGAAGCTGAAGAGCTGTGGCAGGAAACCGTTTGGTTCCGTCAGGATGACGTTGAAGATCATAAACGGCATAGCCGTTGGCAGCGCGATGATCAGACTCTGAAGTTGCTGACCACTCAAGACATCCGTCATCGTAGCCCCCATCCCCGCGGAGAAAGACGAGATGAAGAGATAGCCCAAGACGAAATAAAGCCCAAAGAGCAGCAACTTGTCCCAAGGCAGATACGCATACACAAGTCCCAGGAGCGGCCATGTTGGAATGTTCGCATAGGGCCCAATGATCAGCAAAGCAGACAGCCCCACAAACACCCAGATCAGAACCTGAACCAACCCCAACGCACCAAACGCGAGGATCTTCCCGTAGATGAGCTCTTTCGGTGAGACAGCGGACAAGAGCAGTTCCACCACTCGGCTTTGCTTCTCGCGCACAATGTTCTGCAATACGAACGTACCGGAGAAGAGCACCACAAACAAGAAGATGAACGCAAAGACGACGGCAACCGCTGTAGAGATGATCTGTTGGGGATTGCCTCCGGTTGTGGTCGCTAACTGCTGCCGGAGCGTCTCAGGATCGACGCCCGAGATCGCGCCCCTAAGCTCTGGCTGGAGCAAGATGGACAAGAAGCTGGCTCCCAAGAAGATCAACGGGAACAAGACCGTGAAGTAAACGAACTGGCGATTCCGCAAGGTCCCTTGGAACTCCCACTGGGCTATGGCCAGCACGTTCTTCATGAGCTCCTCTGTACGATTTCCACAAAGATCCGATGGAGCGAGGGTTTTGTGATCGTAAGCTCCTCAATCTCCACTCGATCAACCAGAGCGCGCAAGAACTCGTTGGGCGAGCTGCCTTTCGCGAGCGCCAATTCGGCTTGCGAGCGATCGAGGTTGACAATGCGTGTCTGCCCGTTACTAGAGAGCAAGCTCCGCATCTGTTCCGGATCCATTGGTGCATACCGTAACCAGACGATATTCTCTCCGTATTCACGCTTGATCTGAGCCAGATCTCCATAGAGAATTCTCTGCCCACGATGGATGACGAACACCCGATCACAGAGACTCTCCACCAAGTTCATCTGGTGCGAGGAGAGCAGGACAGTCATGCCCTGCTGAGCCAGCTCGCGGATGAAGTCGCGGAAGAGATCCTGGTTGACCGGATCGAGACCCGAGAACGGCTCATCGAGCACGACAAACTCCGGTTTGTGAGCAATAGCAGCAATGAACTGCACCTTCTGCTGCATTCCCTTGGACAGCTCTTTCAGCTTGCTCTGAAACCGATCCCCTAGCGAGAGTCGATCCAGCCAGTAGAGGGCTTGCTCTCGAGCGCGACTGGA
>Ga0154800_1024_pt11 | contig 14154 bp, 8 predicted proteins | sample Rifle2008BG16ft_FD_105808 | JGI IMG/M metagenome (GOLD analysis project Ga0154800, IMG submission 105808) | Candidatus Fraserbacteria bacterium RBG_16_55_9 | reverse complement strand
GCTCCATCTTGGCGATCCACGCCGAGACGTTCCCGCGCACGATGCTGTCGTCCACGTTGATCACAACGGCGTCTTTGGCCTCTTGCACGTTGATCTCGAATTTCCCCTTCAGCCGCCGGACGATCTCGGAGCGCCCCTCTCCCAAGAACGAGCGCGTGTCCATGCCGCTTCGTCGAAGCACGATCGCGCCAAGGTGTACGTCTCTGTCGTCTCGGAGGGCTTGCTCTGCGTAACCATAAGCTGCGCTGATGCCCGACTTGGGGATGGGCGCAACGATCGTGCGATGTTTCTCATTCCCATCCGGCGGCGGGTGTTCTTTGCAGGCAGCCTTTCCGAACTCCGTTCGCGTCTGGTCCATGCTCCGCCCGTGCATGATCGAGTTGGGCTCTTGAAAGTAGGCGTATTCGAACGAGCACTCGCCTCGGCTGGCACGACCATTCAAGATGCGATTCATATCCAATCGCTCCCAACTCTTATCTCGTAGAGAGTAGATGCCTACGCTGCCCGGCGGGATGACTTCGATCTCTTCGTATTTGATTCCCAGGCTCGTGAGTGGCTTCGTCTCGGAGACAAAGATCGAAAGACCTTCCAGCTGCGCGGCATGGAGCGGGCGCATCCCGTCACGCACATAGAAGAAAGAGACGTCTTCGTTGTCGATGAGAAGCCCCAGGAGCGTAAAGCCCCCAAAGGGGAAAGCCTGCTTATAGAACTCCGTGAGCGCGGAGCCAAAATCCTCTGAGTTCAGATAGAGGTTGAGCATCTTGCCTGCGCAGCCGGTGGTATCCGTTGTGGAGCCATGAAGGTTAATGCCCTGATCTTGCGCTTGGCGTATCCAGCGCTCTGTGAACGAAAGTTCTCCGTTCATCACCAAGAAGAGATTGATTTCGCGTTCACGCCCTGAATGGCTGGCCCAGACGGGATGGATATTCTCTTCCGAGATGACTCCGCGGGTGGCGTAGCGGGTATGGCCGAGGAGTGCCTCCGGGTAATGCGAAAGATTCAGCTCATAGAGGTGCCCGGGGATCTCGTAGGCAGTGCCAAACCATTTCTCCAGGTGAAAGAGCTGGGGGAAGAGGCCTTGGCCGTAGAGCAGGAGCCCTGTGCCGTCCTCGCCGCGGTTTCGGCAGCTCTCGAGGAGCTCAATGGTCAGCCCCAGCGCCTCTCGCGTCTCCACTTCACGGAAGGGTAAGACTCCAACAACCCCGCATCCCATATGGTCTCTCCGCGGTCAGCTTAGTCTATTCTCACCGCCACGTCAACTTGCGGGCGATGATACTTGTAGCCATTTGCAGGATATCCCCAAGAGAAGTAAACTATGGGGTTGCAAACGAGTGCGTCCACCAGGCGCAAGGCTTTGATCGGAGGCAAAGAAGTCCCCATGTACGGACGAAAAACACAAAGCCAAGCCCAACCCCTCAAATAGAGGAAAGGAGCCAAGAATGATGGGTCTTCGCGGCGCACGATTTGGATTTTTGATCATCGGATTGACATTGATTGGTGTAGTAGGCGGGGGAGCGGTCAACAGCTGGGGGCAGCTTAACCCCTTTGGTCGTTGCGCAGACGCTGATCCCAAGCGTGTGCCCATTGACTGCGCCACGATTCAAGAAGCGATCGATTCCTCTTCACCAGGGGACCGGATCATCGTCCGTAGCGGGACGTACCGTGAATCTGTGAAGATCGAGCGGAAGAACCAGATCAGCATGGAGACTCAAGGGGAAGTCATTCTGCAGCCGGACCCTCAGAAGCCAAAGGAACCGTTCCCGATCACGATGAAAGACTCCCGAGAATTCGATATCAAGGGCTTTACGCTCACAGCGGGAGACGTGGGAATACGCATTCAGAGCAGCCAGGATATCACGCTGGAAGCCAACAAGATCAAGGGCAACAAGACCATCGGGATCACCATTGAGAATTCCAGGTTAAAGATCCTCGGCGGTGAGCTTAGCACCAACGGCACCCACGGACTCGAAGCCAATGCCCAGTCCACGGTGACGCTGGATGGGGGAACCATGGTTTCGGATAACGGTGCCAATGGTCTGTCCCTGCTCGGCGGCACAACTCAAGTCACCAAGGGCCAGATCACCGGAAACAAGAAACCGGGCATCGTTGCCCAGGGCGGAACACTGACCCTCTCAGAGACCACGGTCTCCAACCATCCCAACGAGGGCCTACTCATCACCGGAGGCGCACAAGCTCAGATCGGCAAAAGCCAGCTGAGCAACAACGGAGGTCCAGGCCTGAAGGTGGACGCCAACTCCAAGGCGACTGTGCTTAGTGGCAGCACCTTGACGAACAACACTCAAGAGGGCGCTCTCGTCGATCAGGCTACCCTGGAGATACAGGATAGCACAGTCACGACCAACAAGGCTCAGGGCCTGCGTGCCCAGAACGCCAAGCTGATTGTCACCGGCAGCACCATCAGCAAGAACGGCACGGAAGGAATTGGCCTCGTTTCCGGCGCCACGGCAGAGATCTCGAATAGCCAAATCCAAGAGAACAACTCCTTCGGCATCCTCAGCGATCAGGCGACGGCAACCGTTTCCGCTAGTACCGTGGCCAGCAACGCTCAAGACGGCCTTCACGTACTGAACAGCTCCACAGTCACCGTGAACAACAACAGCCAGATTGTGAGCAACACGGGTTTCGGGATCAGTGTGCAGGGTGCCCAACTCACGGTGCTCGGTAGCACCATTGAGACGAACGGGAAAGATGGTGTGGATTTGGTCGGCGCCACGGCGCAGATCTCTACCTCGCGGGTGCTTAGGAACAACGGCATCGGCGTGCACGCGGCCAGCAAGTCTACTGTGGAATTTCTAGCACAGAGCATCTCTTCCAATCACCCCAGCTATGGCTTAGCACTGAACGATTCCACGGGTACGATTGAGGGCAGCACGGTCATCCAGAACATGAGCACCGGCGTCAATGCAGAAGCCGCTTCTCAATTGACCGTCTTGGATAGCTTGGTCTCGCAGAACGGCAAGGACGGCATCCACCTGATTAGCTCCAGCGCCTCGATCATCCATTCGCAAATCACCAGCAATAACGGTTTCGGCGTGAGCGCCGTTACGCAATCCGTTGTTGCCATCTCTGCCCAGAGCGTCATTTCAGGCAATACCAGCGATGGCCTTGCCCTCAGTCAATCTACGGGCACGGTCTCGGACAGCACGATCACAGAGAACCAGGGCCATGGCATCAGCGCCCAGGCCTCTTCTAAGGTCACGGTCTCAGCCAGCACGATCTCCAAGAACGCAAACAACGGAATAGATACCGTCAGTTCAACCGCTGAAGTCCAAAATAGCCAGATCGTCGACAACAAGGGCTTCGGCGTTAACGCCGTCAGCAAATCGGCGGTGACGATCGCCTCCAACAGCCTCATCTCTGGGCACCCTAAAGACGGTATGACCTTGAGCGACTCTACGGGCACCGTCTCGGACAGCACGATCCAAGACAACCAAGGCCGGGGAATTAGCGCCTTGAGCGACTCGCAGCTCATCGTTACCGGAAGCACCATTGCTACCAACGGCAACGACGGCATCTTCTTGGACGCCAGCTCCGCGGACATCTCCACCAGCACGATTACGGCCAACAAGGCCAAGGGTGTCCAAGCCAAGAACTCTACGGCAGCCATCTCTGACAGCCGCATCACTCAGCACCCAGACGATGGTATAAAACTCATCAACTCCCTGCTCGATATGAGCAATTCTCAAGTGTTGGAGAACCGGGGCTTCGGCATCAGTGAAACAGATCAAGCCCGCTCCGTCATCGTCAGCAGCATCATATCTAAGAATGGCAAGGACGGAGTCAATCTGGTCAACTCTTCTACAGACATCTCATCGACTCAAATCACGGACAACGGAGGCAAGGGCATTAACGCTCTTACGTCCGTGGTCATCGTGGGCGACAACAGCTTGATCTCCGGTCACCCGGATGACGGCATCTTCCTAAGCAACAGCTCCGGCGACATCAGCGACAGCAAGATTCAGAATAACACCGGACGCGGCATCGCAGCCGAGACGTCCAAGGTGGCCGTGACTGTGGTTTTGGTGGCCTCCAACGGTCGTACTGGCGTTGAGCTTAAGAACAGCACAGCGGACATCCTGGCCAGCCAGATCCTGAACAATGGCGCCAAGGGCATCCACACCTTCGACAACTCGGGCCTCACCATGATCGACAGCACCGTAGCTGGCCACCCGGACGATGGCGTGACGCTGGAGAATAGCTCAGCAGAGATCAGTACAAGCACCATTCAGCAGAACAAGGGACACGGCTTGATGGCGGTCGTCTCTACGCTCCGACTTTCGGAAAGCACAGTCGATCAGAACAACAAAGACGGCCTCCAGCTTCTAAACTCTACGGGCGACATAGAGAACACCCGCATTACAAACAACAACGTTATCGGCATCGAAGCGACCAGCTCCACGGTAGAGATGGTGGGCAGCGTGATCTCGGGCCATCCGCAGCAGGGGATCAACCTGCTGAGCTCTGCCTTGGAGATGACGCGTAGCCAAGTGCAAAGCAACAAGACTCAAGGACTCTTGGCCCGAAATTCCGTAAGCGCCGTAAGCGGAGGCACCTTCTCCGGCAACGGCAGCGATGGTGTCATGCTGCAGAATAGCTCCGGTGAGCTGAGTGACTCTCAAGTCACTCAGAACCAGGGTGCTGGCGTGCGTGCCGAGCTAGCCAAGGCCACCCTCATCAACAGCAAGGTCACGGCAAACGCTCAAGACGGTGTGACCTTGAAGAGTTCTCAAGCGGCCATCCAGAACAGCCAGATTCAAGACAACAAAGGGCTCGGTCTAAATGCTTCCGAACGCTCGCGGGCCATCATCACCGCCTCACAGATCTCGGGGCACCCGCAGGGCGGCATGAAGCTCGTTGACTCCTCGGCGGATCTGACGGGCAGCCAGGTGATCAACAACCAAGTCAACGGCATCACGGCGGAGAACTCCGCAGTGAAAGTCCTCGAAGGCAGCCTCGTCTCTGGCCATCCGAACGACGGCATGTCCCTCACGAACAGCGTAGCGGAGCTAGAAAGCAGCCAGGTTGTCGATAACAAGAAGAAGGGCATCAACGCGACGGACTCGATCGCGACGGCCACGGCCAGCATGATTGCCCGTAACGGGGACGATGGCGTCGCGCTCAGCAACTCCAAGATCGACCTCGAAGAAGGCAGCAAAGTAGAGCAGAACAAGAACCGAGGCATCTTCGGAGTCGAAAACTCTGAAGCCGTCATGAAAGACAGCACGCTTTCTAACAACACGAAAGAGGGGCTTGTGCTGCAGAATGGCTCGGCAGACCTTCGCACGAGCACGATCACGGCCAATGGAGCTAAGGCGATTGCCGCCACCAACTCACAGATCACAATGGTATCGACCACCGTCACCAACCATCCAGACGACGCCTTGGCGCTGAGCAACTCTGTAGCCGATCTTAACGCAGTGACTTTACAGGGCAATCAAGGCCACGGCATCAACGCATCGGCTCGTTCAACCGTAACGGCAGTCGGCGGGACAATCTCCGGCAACGGCAAGGACGGCGTGCTGCTGACAGATGCTGCTGCCGATCTACGTGGGACGCAAGTCACGGGCAACCGCTCGAAGGGCATTGACGTAGAGATGTCCACGCTCACCGTCTCCGATGACGCTCAGGTCTCCGGGCACCCCGAAGAAGGCATACTCGTGAAGACCGGCTCGGCCAAGATCCAGAAGACGACCATCGAGAACAATAACGCCGAGGGCTTGCGAGCGGAGGACTCCAAGCTGACGCTCTTGGAGACGACCCTCTCGGGCAACGGCAAGGACGGCTTGAACCTGCTCCGCTCTTCGGCGACGTTCAGCGGTGGAGTGATCGATCAGAACGGTGCGTTAGGGGTTGAGGCCAACGAGCGTTCCCGCATTACTCTCGTAAGCAGCTCCGTCTCCGGTCATCCCGATGACGGTATCCAACTCGTTAACAGCTCGGCCGACATCCGCGCTAGCCGGATTGAAAACAACCAGAAGCGCGGCATCGACGGTCAGGCTGCCACTGTAGTCCTGAGCAGTAGCACCATCTCGGGCCAGAAAGAAGAGGGTATCGTTCTCGATGACTCCAAGGCCGATATCCGCGCGACCCAGATCACAAGCAACGGCCCTATCGGACTCAAGTCCACCCAATCTACGATCTCTATGAATGCGGGCACAATCTCTGGCCATTCACAAGATGGTGTTCAGCTTGAAGACAGCTCGCTCGACATCGCCAACAGCCAGATCCAAGATAACGGCGGCAAGGGCATCTCTGCGACGAGCGCTACCGTGGGTCTCTCTGCCAGCACGATCTCAGGCAACGGTAGTGATGGATTGTTCTTGCGCGCGAGCTCCGCGGATGTTCTGGACAAGAGCCAGATCACCAACAACAACGGCCGAGGGATCAATGCGGAGAATTCTACAGTGACTGTGGACAACAGCGAGATCTCCCAACACCCGAGCGACGGCTTGCTGCTCGTAAACTCGCCGGCCAGTGTGGGAACGAGCCGGATCACGGACAACGGCGGTTGGGGCGTCGCGGGCCAGAGCAGCACTGCCATACGCATATTTGATTCCACGGTCTCCAGCAATGCCCAAGGCGGCTTGCAGCTCAACAGCGCGGTCGCCAGCGTGCGCGGCAGCGAGATCGGCAGCAACCGTGGGAAAGGTGTAGAGATCTCCAATCGTTCAGCGTTGCTCATGATCGATGGGCGAGTGACCGGCAACGCGGCCGATGGTGTGACACTGGATAGCTCCTCGGCGAGCTTGCGCAATGTTGAGATCCGCGACAGTGGCGGCCGTGGAGTGGATGCAGTTAACCGCTCGGCACTGACCCTCGTCAGCAGTTTGATCACCGGTAGTTTCTTGGATGGTCTACGCCTGATGAACTCACTGGGCAGTATCCGAGAGACGCAGGTCAAAGAGAACAAACAATTCGGCCTCTTTGCCGATACAGTCTCTACGGTAGCCTGCAAGGGCAACGTGATCACAAACAACGGTACGGATCTCTCAGATAACCTGCGAGGTCGCTGCTAAAGGCAAGAAGAAGAAGAAGAAGAGGCGCGGAGATGGAACGAGCCAGAGTGATTCGCCTGCTGCCTTTGCTGCTGCTTATGGTGGGCGCCATTGGGATACCCTCGGTAGAGGCCCTTCCTCCCAACCCTGCGCCAGCTCTCATAGCGGAAGTCTCGCGCGTCTTCGATGGAGAGACGATTCGGGTCTTATTACACAGCGGTGCGGTGGAGACGGTGCGCTACATCGGCGTGGATGCGCCGTCTCCCACGCCTTCTGACTGTTTTGGTCCCGAGTCGACCCTCTACAACAGAGATCTCGTCATCAATCGGACGGTCTGGCTGGAGCTGGACGAGCAGGAACGCGACAGCGCCGGACGCCTCTTAGCCTACGTCTATCTGGACTCTGCCGGGCTGACGATGGTCAACGCGATCTTGATAGCCCAAGGCCTGGCTCGAGCTCTCGATTCAAGTCAAGCTGCACCGAACTTGCGGTATGCGCAAGTCTTCTCACAACTAGAGGGGGATGCGAGAGCAACCAACCGCGGCCTGTGGGGTGCCTGCTCCACCTCTCCTGCTCCTGGGGGCAATCAAGCGCCACGGGCGGAGTTTACATTCAGCCCTGAAAATCCTCGCTCGGGTGAAGCCGTGCGCTTTGATGCGGCCAACTCCGTCGATACCGATGGACAGATCGCCCAATACAATTGGGATTTCGGAGACGCCGGCACGGACGACGGCCTGACCGTTACACATGCATTCACCCGCGATGGCATCTACTCCGTCACCCTCACGGTCATCGACGATCGCAATGCGGCAGGGCGCACCAGCAAGACAATCGTGGTTGGCGAGTCGACGTCGCCGACGCCCCCGCCTCCCCCACCGCCTCCATCGCCCTTGCCCTCGAGCAAGCCGGTGATCATTGAGAGCATCCACTACGATGCGGAGGGGGATGACAATGCCAGCCTCAACGGGGAGTGGGTCATCTTACGGGCCAACCAGCAGACAGCCATGAAGGACTGGACCCTGGCAGATGAAGTCGGTGACCGCGGAGTAGCCAGCCACGTCTTCCGTTTCCCCGATGATTTTTCATTGGGAGCAGGTCAGCGCGTCACGATCTTCACCGGCTGTGGGGCGAATACGGGTTCGATGCTCTACTGGTGTGCGCGAACGCAGATCTGGGATAACGGGGAAGACACCGTCGTCTTAAAAGACGATCAAGGCCAAGACACAGATCGATGTCACTTCGGAGATCCGGACGGCAGCGAGCGGGGTAAATCCGAGTTCAATTGCGAGACGCTGGAGTATAAATAAGTGGCGGAGTTGAAGCCGAAAGGCTCTTTGAGTAGGCTTGGATGAGTCGTCCGGGCCCGTAGCTCAGGCGGTAGAGCAGCTGGCTTTTAACCAGAAGGTCACAGGTTCGAGTCCTGTCGGGCCCACCCCGGTGACGAATTTCCCGATTTTTCTCCCTTGGCGCGTATTGACTTTATGCCTCTTCTATGCTAAATTGCCTGCGTGGTGTTTGAGGTAAGGAGGCAGGGTTTCTGCGGTGAGTAGAGGGAAGACATCTACGATTATCTATTCGGTAACTCTCATCCCGCTTCAGGGTGAGAGCAAGACCCAACCTCCTTTTGGTGGAAGAGCTTGGCCCGAAGAGGGGGCCTCGGGAGCTGCCAGAGTTTTGCCGGGATCGCTCACCTCCTGATCCCGGCTTTTTGCTCAGCAGCCCTCAGATGGCATGTGAGACACACCCGGCCAAGCTCTTCCTCACTTTCCATGGATCGCTACGAAGAGGAAGGCCACTGCCGGATGACACTATTGGACTTGCCTTCCTTATCTTCTAGGTGAAGGCTGAGCGTAAGGGTGAGGCGATTGCAGTCGTTCAGCAAGTGGGCCTTGAGGTCTTTGTTGCGCCGAAGGACCTGAAGTAGGTCATCCGCCAAGAGCTGGGCCACTTGATGAAAACACTCCAACGTATGCACACCATCACAAACCTGATTCCACTCCTCCACCGTACCCGTTAGACGAGCTTGTGCAATCTCCATATCTCCGAGCCTCCTTGGAGGCCAGCTTACCGGAGGGGTGAGGCCGGAAATATGACGGACATTACGCCCGACAGACTGGCTTGACGAGACATCCCCCAAGACCGTATGTTGGAGGCGCGAGCCAAAGGGTGAAAATACCATGCGTGAACAGATCGAGGGCTTTCCCGTTGTAATGGAGTTGCCCGTGGTTTGGGGCGAAATGGACTCGTTTGGGCACGTGAACAACATCGTCTATTTTCGCTATTTTGAGAGCGCCCGCATCACCTACTTTGAGAGGATCGGTTATCTAGAAACGATCAAGACGACGGGCGTAGGCCCGATCCTTGCCTCCACGTGCTGCAATTTCAAGAAAGCCCTTACGTTTCCCGACAAGATCTATGTAGGTGCCAAGATCTCTGAGATGAGCGAAGATCGCTTTCGCATGCAGTACCGCATTGTGAGTGAGAAGCTTGGGAAGATCGCCGCTGAAGGAGATGGATGGATCGTCTCATTCAACTATCGAGAGGGACGCAAAGCGCCGGTCCCTCCTGAGATTCGCGCACGGATTGAGGCGCTCGAAGAGCGCTCCTTCACGTAAGGGTAAATCTATTCCATGGAGCATCTTAAAAACTACATCAACGGCGAGCTGGTCGAGCCAATATCGCGCCGCTATCTGGACAATTACGAACCAGCCACAGGCAGAGTCTATTCGTACGTTCCGGATTCGGATGAGCGCGACGTCGAGTTTGCGGTTTCTGCTGCAGAAAAAGCGTTTCCTGCCTGGTCGGTGACACCGGCACAGGAGCGGGCGCGCTTTCTCCTGCACATCGCCGATCTGATCACTCAGAACCTCGATTTCCTCGCACACGCCGAATCCATCGACAGCGGCAAACCTCTTTCGCTGGCCAAGAGCATGGACATCCCGCGAGCGGCCAGTAATTTCAGTTTCTTCGCTTCCGCCATCCTGCACTTTGCGAGCGAAGCACACACGATGGAGGATACAGTGCTCAACTACACCTTGAGAAAACCGATCGGTATCGCCGGCTGCATCTCGCCGTGGAATCTCCCGCTCTATCTCTTCACATGGAAGATCGCGCCGGCTCTCGCGGCGGGAAACTGCGTCATTGGAAAACCTTCCGAGATCACCCCAATGACCGCGTATCTCTTCTCCAAGCTCTGTCAAGAAGCGGATCTTCCCGCGGGTGTACTCAGTATTGTGCACGGCGTCGGGTCCAAGGCAGGAGCCGCGATCTCCAGGCATCCCAAGATTGGCGCAATCTCCTTTACGGGCGGGACGAAGACGGGTTCAGAAATCGCCCGCGTCGCTGCTCCGCTGTTCAAGAAACTCTCGCTAGAACTGGGCGGCAAGAATCCTGTGCTCATCTTTGCCGATTGCGATTATTCGACTATGCTGGAGACGACAGTACGGTCGGCGTTCACCAACCAGGGACAGATCTGTCTCTGCGGGTCGCGTGTCTTCATTCAACGTTCGCTCTACGAGAAGTTCAAGGCGGATTTTGTGGCGCGTGCCAAGAAGCTTAATGTCGGTGATCCATTGCTCGAAGGGGTGGATCAAGGGGCTCTTATCTCACAGGCACACAAAGCCAAGATTCTCTCGTACATTGAGCTGGCGAAACAGGAAGGTGGGAGAATCCTGTGCGGCGGAGGGGAAGTGAAACTCAGCGGACGGTGCCAAGACGGCTCGTTCATTGCCCCAACCGTGATCGAAGGACCTTCGTACGATTGCCGCACGAACCAAGAAGAGATCTTTGGGCCTGTCGTGACAATCATGCCCTTTGACACCGAAGAAGAAGTTTTGCAGTATGCGAACAGCACACCCTATGGCCTGGCTTCGATCTTATGGACAGGTGATCTGACCAGGGCGCATCGAGTGGCAAATCAACTCCAATCCGGCATCGTCTGGGTGAACTGCTGGATGGTGCGCGACCTACGAACGCCTTTTGGCGGGATGAAGCAATCGGGCATCGGGCGATAGGGTGGCTGGGAGGCGCTGCGCTTCTTCACCGAGCCGAAGAACGTATGTATCAAACTAAAGTAAGGGGGTGATCCTGTGAGTGAGCAGAAACCGCAAGTCTTCATTTCATCGCGAGCTCCAGAGCCAGTGGGCCCCTATCCGCACGCGCGTCGAGTGGGAAATCTCTTATTTCTGTCGGGCGTCACCTCCCGCGAACGCGGCTCCCGAACGATCCCGGGCGTCGAGCTGGGCGCGGATGGAAAGGTGGCTTCGTATGACTTCGCCGCCCAGTGTCATTCGGTCTTCCGAAACGTTCGCTACATTCTGGAAGACGCAGGCTCACGCTGGGAGAACATCGTCGACGTGACGGCCTTTCTCGTCAACATCAAGAAGGATTTTCCTACGTTTAATCGCGTGTACGCGGAGTATTTTGGGGCGAATCAGCCCTGCCGGACGACTGTCGAAGCCTCGGCGCTGGCCACGCCGGTCGCCCTTGAACTCAAGGTGATCGCAACGTTCGACTGAGTGCCATCTCAGTTAACGATATCGATTTAGCAGCTACCACAGCGAGCCCTCTGCAATCGATTGCTAGGCAGCGTCCCGCGTCATTGTCAGCTGTTGCGACGCAGCACCCTGCGCGACCCCGAGACGAATCCGGAATTATCTTTTCTTCGAGAGATACCCTCACAGATCTTGACCTTCCGCATCGCTGGGTGCAACAGCTTCGAGGCCAACTTCACGGGCAGCAAACAGAGCCGCCAGTGTTGCCATGCGGCAGCGCTCCTTTCTTTCCCGAACTTCCGCTACCTCGTCCTCATCCACCTCACCAGCTTGGTGCTGGGCACCTGCTTCCTGTTGATCGCGATAATAGAGAAGCGAGTGCGTCGCGAGCCACACCTCGTAGCGCTTTGTAAAAGATTCCGCTAGCGCCGCACTGCGTTGTTCGTACTTAGCAAGCTGATTGGAGTACCTCGGATAGGCCGTGGAGTAGTAGATTACAAGTGTGCCGTTCTCCATTTCTGCTGATGACGCAACCGTAGCAACGTCCTCTGGCCAGCCAAGGTCCGTCCACCTTTCTTCATTCGGCGCCACCGGGTGGGGTAAGAACGGGGGAAGGCTCAGTTGCTCGCGTCCCGGGCGGACCGGAGGTTTTTCACTTACCACGATTTCCCTCTGGTCCGAGAGCGCGGTCAATCCAGGTCGGCTCAGTTCCACGCGCAGTATGCCATTCGCTCCGACCATTATGGCCTCAGGAACGTCGAGCACGGCACGCAAACGGCCGCCTCGCAGTGGTGTCGAACCTTTCAGCATAACTGCGCCCTGGGCGATTATGTTGATGCGCGATGATCCGGGTCTGTCTGGGTTATGGTATGTGCTGTTGGCATCGGTTTCAATGCGGATGTATCGGCGCTGCCCCGGATAGAAACTTATCGGCTCTTCCTCATCCCACAGGATACGGATATAACTCGGAGGCTCCTGCACCTCGATGGGCTGGGGCCGTATGTGCGGTCCTGGGGGGCTCGAGGGTTGATCGGGCGTCCGCCGGTCGCCTCGCGCTTGTCCACCTTCAACTTGATCGATTGTTATACCTTGAATGCGAAGAAGACGTGCGACCTCGCGGCGCATCTCCTGTATCGCTGTTTCGTCCCGCTCACGCGTTCCTTGGTCTCGCGCCTCGTTGTTCAGTCGGGTCAGTTCGTCGGCGGACTTGAGAATGCGGACGAGCTCATCGTGAATCATTTGCCGGACGAGGCCGCGACGAGCTTCCTCTCGACTGGAGGCGAAAAGCGCACGCTTTGATTCTGGCGCCAATCGATTGCAATCAACATGTGCTACCAACCGTTGCGATAGGTACAGAAGCTGCGCTTCTGTGCGCACAATGCTGCCGGCGAGCTCGGCGTGATTCTGGCCGTTCAGCGTCAGAACGATTGGCCGGCTCGGATTTACGAATGCGGCGCTCGGCCGTTTCTTCTCTTTGGTTGGCCGTTCGAGAATCCAGTATTCGAAGCCTACCATACCGAAGTCACCTAGCGACACGTAGAACATCGGCACGTTGTGGTCGAGTGAAGGGCCTCGACGACTCTCATCGCCCTCATCGACCGCCCCGTTTAGCGCGTTTCGTGACCCCTTGATGACGCGGCGGTATTGGCGTACCTGATTATCAAGCCAAATAGGAATCACGGGGTCGAAAAGCACCTGGTTCAGAAGACCGTAGACGCTTTTCGGGCCAACCGGCTGGTCATAACCAGTCAGGTCGTAGCCGAAGTGTCTGACCAGTGTCCCGGCCGTAAATTGATTCGCTGGCAGATCGATAGAGGGAACCGCTCCTTCGAGTGTCAGGTAAACGTAATGCCCCGTCTTGTACTCCTCAGGTGGCAAGTTGAGGTACTTCACTACGGTGAATCCAACCCGCCGCTCGCTGGCCCTGCGGCTGGCGATGAACGTATAGGCACTAATCGCGAAAGTACTGGAACCACCTTGGCCATACGTCCCGGAGAGATAATGCTTCCGGATCTTGTTGCTCTCGTTCAAGCTGAGGATGGTCTGAGGCATTTCTTCCGGGGTGAGCCCAACCCCACAGTCCCGGATATCCACCAGGCGCGCCGCTTGCCCATCACCAGGCGAGAGCGTAATGGTTACTCGGCCCGCCACGCGCTGCCGTTCAGCGGTCGACATCTCGTACAGACCGCGCTCGGGAATCCCGATCCATGTCGTTGCGGCTTCCCGAGGGGATCGGCAATCGGGTATACCTCCATGCAGATCGTGCTCGGCTTCGAGAATGGCGTCGATGGCGTTCGTAACCCGTTCCACAAGAGCACGTCCCGGATCGGAAGCTACATCGATAGGTCCACGGTTGTTTTCTTTCCCTTCGATGGGAGCCCAGTCTGCACGTTCTTTATTAACCGCCTCGAAAGCATCAAGCGCGGCCGCCACGTGTCCCTTAGTGCAAGCGGACAAGAGTGTATCAAACAGCTTCTTCTGATCCATCTCTCACCCCATGATGCATTCAGCGAACCGACCTTGCGAGCCTTGGACATACTCCTCCTTCGGCTCGATCGCGATCCAGCGCCGCTTGAGGCGCTCAGCCACCGCGCCCGTCGAATTGCTACCTGCGAATGGATCCAGGACCAAGTCACGCGCATCCG
>Ga0154800_1007_pt3 | contig 18174 bp, 16 predicted proteins | sample Rifle2008BG16ft_FD_105808 | JGI IMG/M metagenome (GOLD analysis project Ga0154800, IMG submission 105808) | Candidatus Fraserbacteria bacterium RBG_16_55_9 | reverse complement strand
ATCGGGGAGACGCTCGAAGAGGCGTTCGCCGAGGGAGCTCGCGCGCTGTTCAATCTGATGGTCGATCTCACCCAGATTTCGCCTCATGAATCGATAGAGATCTCATGCCGAGCGGAAAACCTAGAGACGCTCTTCGTCGAGTGGCTAAATGCTTTGATCGTTCAGAAAGACGCCCTCGGCATGGTCTTCTCGCGCTTCGAGATTACGCACCTTCGCAAGGCCCCAGAGGGGTATCTGTTGAAAGCCAGAGCAGGGGGGGAGCCTCTTGATCCGCTCAGACACGATAGTCGAGTAGATGTGAAAGCAGCCACGTATGCTGGGCTCAAGTGCGAGAAAATTACTGAGGGCTACCAAGTGGAGTGTGTGGTCGACATCTAAGAATCCATCCGAGCTTCACCGCGTTTGACCATCGGATCGCGTCCGCTTGCTCCGGGATGTTTTTCAGTCAACATATCCTTTGTATAGATCATCTCTTCGCGGGTATAACCAGAAAGCTCATACTCGTCGCTTAGCACAATGCAATCCACAGGGCAGACTTCTTCACAGTCACCCACGAAGATGCAGCGCAACATGTTGATTTGAAATTCTACGGAATAGCTCGGTGTTTTTGAGATTTTTTTGTCTTTCGGATTCGGAGCATCCTTGACGTAAATGGCCTGAGCCGGGCAGACGATCTCGCAGAGATGGCATCCGATGCAGCGCTCCATGCCATCTTCCCACAATCGCAAATAGTGGCGACCCCGAAACATGGAGGGCGGCTTCCTCTTGATTTCGGGATACTCGATCGTCACCGGCTTCTCAAAGAGATAGCGGAATGTGACGCTCATGCCCTTGATCAGCGCGGACAGGCCTTCGACAGCGTTTCTCACAGACATGATTTCATCACCGATCTACATCTCCCAACACAGGATCTACACTCGCAATGGCGACCACGGCATCGGCTATATAGCCGCCTTCGATCAAGACTGGCATGGCCTGGGTGCTCGCGAACGATGGCGCGCGCATACGCACTCGCAAGGGTTTATTGCTCCCGTCGCTCACCACCCAGTATCCCTTCTCACCGCGTGGCGATTCGATGGTCACGTAGGATTCGCCCGGCGGCACAAAGAGCCCTCGGTGCGGATGGGGTTTGCTGATTCGACGGTCATCCACGATCACCGGTCCCGCAGGCAGCTTCTCAAGCACTTGCTCCACGATCCGCAGGCTCTGCTCCATCTCCGCCATGCGCACCAGATATCGAGCATAGGCATCGCCTGCTGTCTGCGTAGTGACCTCAAACTCGAAGTCGGGATAGGCAGAGTATGGGAACGCCTTCCGCACATCGTACGCGACGCCGCTGCCTCGCAGGACCGGCCCGGTAAGCGCGTAGGCAAAGCACTGCTCCTTTGTGAGGACGGCAGTGCCCTCGAGGCGCATCCGCCAGATGGGGTTCTTCGTCAGTAGGTCGTGATACTCTTTCCAGTGAGGCCGGAATTCGTCGATGAATTTCTTGACGGCATCCTCGAAGCCGCGCGGCAGATCGCGCATTACGCCGCCGATGCGAAAGTACCTGGGGAACATCCGCGCACCGGCAACCATTTCGAAGAGATCTAAGACATATTCGCGGTCGCGGAAGCAGTACATGAAGACACTGGACACGTTGAGCTCCAAGGCGGCCGTCCCCAGCCAGACCATGTGGCTGGCGATGCGCGAGAGCTCGCACATCATCACGCGGATATACTGCGCGCGCTTAGGGGCTTCTATGCCTAGAAGCTTCTCCGCGGCCAGCACGTATCCCATCTCTTCATTGAGGCTGGAGAGATAATCCATGCGGTCGATGAGCGGCACCACTTGATGATATGTGCGATATTCGCACTCCTTCTCGATCCCGGTGTGCAGGTAGCCGATGTGCGGCTCGGCGTGAACAATTCGTTCTCCATCCAGCTCAAGAACCACGCGGAGCACGCCGTGCGTGCTGGGGTGCTGAGGGCCCAGATTCAAGATCATGGTCTCCGTGCCCTGATGCGGGTCGGAATTGATCCTCTCTAAATCCAGGCTGAGATCAAGTTGTTGCCTGTTCACTGGATGCATATGCTCTTACTCATGCTGTTTGGGGATGACCTCGCTGGGAAGTTTGTCAGCCATGATCCCCTTAAACTGTACGGGCTCCTCGGTAAGTGGGTAGTCTTTCCTTAACGGGTACCCGATCCATTCATCGGGCAGAAGGATTCTCTTCAGATTGGGATGTCCCTCAAACCGAATTCCATAGAAATCGTAGACTTCGCGCTCGAACCAGTTGGCCATGGGCCAGAGCCTCGTAGCGGAGGGTAGCAGTGGATTCTCTCGATCCACTTTCACTTTGATGAACAGCTTGACCAGTTGTTCATGGGAATGCAGCAGATAGATGACGTGGAAATACGGTTCTTTCTCGAGATGATCGGCTGCCGTGAGATCGTAGAGTACATTAAACCGCAGTTCCTCTTTAGCGAGCGACAGCACATGGAGCAGAGCCTCTTTCTTGACTACGAGCATCGCCTGGCCGGACTTGATTGTTTCTTCGCTGATGATGGCTTCCGGATAGCGCTCGCGTATTCGGGTGATGGCTTGCTGGATGTGCTCGGCATTGCCCACGGCTGTTCCTTCACCTGCTTCGCGCAAAAGGTTCAAACATGCTAGCAGAAAGATGGCGCGTTCTCAATGATGAGTGTCATCTAGCATCTGCCATTTCGCCGCTACTACACCCGCCAAATAGAACGAACCGGTGATGCAGAGAATCTCATCGAACTCCGTCAGTTGAAGGGCACGCTGGAGCGCTTTCTCAATATCGGGTTCCGCTTCGCAGGGGAACCTTGGCGAGAACTCCTTCGCAAGCTGGCAGAGCTCTTCTGGATCTACTCCCCTCGGATGCCCGATGCCCGTGAAGACGGCCGTCGCGGCGACCGGTAGGATTTCGCTCAAGCTTGCTTTCACATCCTTGTCGTGAGACATGCCCAATAACAGCACGACACACTTGCCGGAATAATGACGCTCAAGAGTCTCGCGCAGTGCCCGCAGCGAGACCGGATTATGAGCCACATCTAAGATGACCGTGGGCTTATGGGAAATCACCTCGATTCGGCCACGCAGGCGGACGTTGGCCAACCCTCGGCGTATCTGCTCTTCGCTGATGGCCAGCTTAAGCGTTTCGCTAAGTGATTCTACCGTGGCAATGGCGACGGCAGCGTTCCTCCGCTGGTGAGCTCCCAAAAGCGGAAGCTTCAGATTGTCAAAGCGCCGTCGCCACGTCTCGACAGAGAACTTCTCATTGTCCTGCGCTAGGGTGAAATTTCTCTCGATCAGAAGAAGCGGCGCATCCTTCGCTTCTGCGATCTCTTGAATGACGCCTGCAGGTCCAGGGTCTGTCACTCCGGAGATCACCGGGATACCCCGCTTGATGATCCCGGCCTTCTCTTTGGCAATCTTCTCCAGCGTGTCGCCCAAGATGTGCGTATGGTCATAATCGATGCTCGTGATTACAGATACTTCGGGGTGGACGACGTTTGTGGAGTCAAGTCGCCCGCCAAGGCCGACTTCTAGTACCACGACGTCGACCTTCATCTCTGCGAAATAGACCAGCGCGAGCACGGCAATCAGATCAAAGAACGTCAAGGGGTTACCCGCTACGCGTTGCCTCTCAAGATGCGGGTGAAGCAGGTTCATCATGTCAACGAACTGCTCGTCCGGAATGTCGAATCCGCTGATGGAGATGCGCTCGTTTAACCGGATCAGATGGGGTTTTGAGAAAAGGCCGACTTGTTGGCCTGTGGTCTGCAGAATAGAGGCAGCAAGCGCACAGACAGAGCCTTTGCCCTTGGTCCCCGCCACGTGGAGTATCGGGTATTTGCCATCGGGGTTTCCGAGCGCCCCCAAGACAGCGCGCACGCGATCTAGATCCAGAACATCCCGGGTGTAGCGGACATCCATCATCCGCTCATAGTTCGTGAACTGGGTGATATAGTTGTGTGCTTCAGAGAAGCTCCGAAACGGTCTCTTGGGCACGCGATCCCTCCATCCCACATAGTAACGAAGCGGACAATCTCCTGCGACTCTCCATCATTGCTACCATCTGGATCGCTCTGTTATCATGGGGCAACTCAACTGAAGGAAGGTGTCGTTCGTGGCCACGCATTCCCAAAGACTGCTCAAGGAATTGAAAGAGATCCGCGAGGAACTCATCGGTATCGTAGCTCAGCTGAAGCCCGAAGAATTCGATTGGCATCCTCGCCCGGATATGAAGTCCGCCAAAGATCTGCTGAAAGAGATTGGCGCGATGGAGAAGATCTGTGTCAACGTCGCTGCCGGCGGCCCCAAATTGGAGTGGGAGCGTGCCATCTCCTGGAGCGGAACGGACCAGGATTCCATGCTAAAAGATCTGGAATCCGTTCGCGCGGAGACGAATCGCTTCCTTCAATCAGCGACGGAGGAGCGCCTGCAAAAGCCGATTTCACTGCCCGAGGCTTGGCATCAATATTTCGGCCCCACGGTCGAGGCTGAAGAACTTGTCCGCTGGGTCGCCCGCCATGAGTATTATCACGTGGGTCAGCTGATTACCTACCGCTGGCTGCTTGGCTATAACCCCTACAAACAAGGAGCCCCCGCGTAAGCACCTGATTCACGTCATTGATTCCTATGCACCTACGCACCTAGAATGAGACTGTGCAGGCGGACAAGAAGCCCGCCAAAGGAGGGAAGATGCGCGAGCTACTTTCCCAGCGGGCTCGGGGTGTGAAGCGATCAGAGATCCGCGAATTACTGAAGCTCACCGAACAGCCCGGCATCGTCTCGTTTGCCGGAGGTCTGCCCGATCCCGAAACATTCCCCATCGAAGAATTCGCCGAGATCGCTCAGCGCGTGATCAAGGAAGACTACCGAAAATCCCTGCAATATGGCACAACCGAAGGCGATAAGCGCTTTCGCCAGGCGGTAATTGATTGGCTAGCCCAGGACGGTCTACCGTTGACGCTCGATGAGGTCATGTCCACGAACGCAGCTCAACAGGGACTGGACTTGATCTGCAAGGTCTTCCTGGACCCAGGAGACGTCGTATACTGCGAGCTTCCTACATATCTTGGGGCTATTCAAGCGTTTACAGCGTATCAGGCCGAAAAGATTGGCATCCCCATCGAGCACGATGGGATGAATCTAGAAGTCTTGGAAGAGAGACTGGACGAAGCGCGAACAGCAGGCAAGCGCTCGAAGCTCATCTATTTGGTGCCGAACTTCCAGAACCCCAGCGGCATCACGCTGGGCGAACGAAAGCGCAAGAAGCTCGTTGAGATCGCAGAGAAGTACGATCTTCTGATCATTGAGGACGATCCCTACGGTTGGCTTCGCTATGAGGGCGAGCCGATTCCATCCATCAAGAGCTACGATCGTTACGGCAGAGTCCTCTTGCTCGTGTCGTTCTCCAAGCTCTTATGCCCTGGGCTTCGGCTCGGCGTCCTGGCGGCCTCGGCCGAGGTCATCGGTGAAATCGTCAAGCTCAAGCAACCCACGGATTTGTGCACGCCATCGTTTACTCAGAGCCTCGCGTACCACTATCTCGACGCCTATGACTTTCGAGCGCGCATTCAGAAAATCAAGCGCATCTACAAAGAGAAGCGTGACGCAATGCTAGAGGCTCTTGAAACCTACACGCCGGAGCACCCCGAGATGTATTGGACAAAGCCTCAGGGCGGCTTCTTCGTCTGGGTCACATTGCCGGCGTTCATCGATGCGACGGAGCTCTGGAAGCGGGCCCTGGAGAGCAAAGTTGCCTTCGTGATCGGCACGGCCTTCTTCTTAGACGGCAGCGGGAAGAACACCCTCAGGCTCTCCTTCGCTGAACAGAAACCCGAGGTCATTCGAGAGGGCATTCGCCGCCTGGGCCACACCATCGAGGAAGCGATCTCTGCCAGCGTCGCCTAGCAAGTAAGACAACCAACACAGCGAGGCGTCATGATGACGATCATGAGTCTGCCTGCCTTAGATCATTGCGTCTTTCATTTCGACCTTCCTACAATGGACAGAACTCATGCGTGAAAGGGTGCGAGCGATGGGAATGCTCATTGACGGAAAGAAGATTGCCCAACAGATCCGCGAGGAACTCAAAATAGAAGTGGCTCGGCTCCAGCAAGAGCAGGGGGTCACACCGGGGTTGGCCGCTGTGCTCATCGGCGACAACCCGGCATCGAAAGTCTACGTCAACATGAAGGCCAAAGCCTGTGACGAGACTGGGATCTTCTCCGAAAAGATCTTATTGCCTAAAGAGACAGCGCAGCAGGACCTCATGGCAACGATTCATGAGCTCAACCGGGATGACAGAGTTCACGGTATTCTCATCCAGTTACCGCTGCCTGAGCATATAGATGAGCGCGCGGTGCTCCAGGAAGTCGACCCCCATAAAGATGTAGACGGCTTTCACCCGGTCAACTTAGGGAAGTTGCTGTCGGCCAAGTTCTGGAATGAGTTGCCGCCCTTTGTGCCTTGCACGCCTGCCGGAGTGATCAAACTGATCGAATCGACGGGGACGAAGATCGAGGGTAAGAATGCCGTCGTGGTGGGGCGTAGCGTGATTGTGGGAAAACCAGTTGCGATGCTTCTTCTGGCCAAGCAGGCTACAGTGACCGTTGCCCACTCCCGCACGACCCATCTCAAAGAGATCTGTCGGCAAGCAGATATCCTGGTCGTCGCTGCGGGTCGGCCCAAGCTGGTTACAGCGGATGATATTCAACCCGGAGCAATCGTGATCGACGTGGGCACGAACCGAATGCCCGACGGAAAACTGGTCGGCGATGTGGATTTCGAAGCCGTCAAAGAGGTGGCAGGCTTCATTACACCGGTGCCCGGTGGTGTCGGACCGATGACGATCGCCATGCTTCTGAAGAACACGGTCGAGGCAGCGAAGGGCATGGCGGCCATGCTGGACGTCGTTGGTACAACCTCTTGAATGGAGGCATGCCAGACAATTTACCCGCACCTCCCTCCTCCGGCATGAGCTAGGTCATATTTCCCCCTGATCGTGATCATAGCCTCTCTGGCCTGACCGAATTACAGTAGCGGCAGGCGGAAGCGTAAGAGAGCGGGCGTGATCAGCGATGGAAGCAGAAGAGACAGTTGCTGCCCTTCCTCACAATGTGCAGCGTGATGAGTGCGCCGCCGGTAGCTTCGATTTCATCAAAGAGGTCGAAGACCACTCCGGCGAGAGGATTAGCCGTTGCTTCCAATGTGATAAGTGTGCTACCGGCTGTCCCATGGCCGAGCACATGGTGTACACGCCGAACGAACTCTTTCGCTTAATTCAATTGGGCGATCAAGCGGGCGTCCTTGCTAGCAACACGTTCTGGTACTGCATCTCCTGCTACACTTGTTCTGTACGCTGCCCGAATGACATCGACATCGCGCATGTGATGGACTCCGTGCGCGAGCTGGCCCTGCGTGCTGGCTATGCACCCGCACTGACTCAAGCCCGCGACTTTCACAGGATCTTTCTCGGTTGCGTGCGCCGCTTTGGGCGGGTGAGCGAGCTGGAGCTCATGGCCCGTTATAACTTGCATCGAAAGAGACCATTTCAGCGTTTGTCGCTGGGGTGGACACTCTTGCGCAAAGGACGTCTGGAATTTTGGCCTTTCCGAAGACGTGGCCTGCGGGAGCTGTTCAAGAGAGTCGAGGAGTTGCGATGACCCACTTCTATCCTGGGTGCACATTAAGCTCTTCGGGTAAGGCCTACAGCCGCTCGCTCTATTGGGTCTTCCAGCGACTCGGGCGCCAGATCGAGGAGTTACCCGACTGGTCTTGTTGTGGAGCGACTTCAGCTCATGCGTTGGATCGAGACTTGGCCTATGCCCTGCCTGCCCGCAACCTAGCCATCGCCCAAGAGATGAGAAGTGATCTGATGGTGGCTTGCTCAGCCTGCTACCATCGCCTCAAGACGACCCAGCAGGCTCTCGGCAACCCGGAGCTTCAGAAGCGAGTGCAGCAGTTGGTCGACCGTCCACTCCATGGATCTCTTCAGATCAAGAACGTCCTCGAGATTCTGACAGAAGAGTCGTACTTAGAGCGCATTCACCAAGAGAGAACGCACGAGCTTGCAGGTCTGAAAGTTGCCTGCTATTACGGCTGCTTGGCAACGCGCATTCCGAGGGTGGCTGGCTTCGACAGAGTCGAAAACCCCACGTCGATGGAACGGCTTGCCTCTGCAGCCGGGGCGAATGTGCTCCATTGGCCCTACAAGACCGAATGCTGTGGAGCCAGCCTCTCGGTGACAAACGAAGCGCTTTCTCTTACGATGTGCGACCGGATCTTGCAGATGGCCAGAAGATGCGGTGCCGATCTGTTAGTGACGTCTTGCCCGTTCTGCCAGTACAATCTTGATTGGGCTCAATGGAAGGTGAGCCAGGAAGAGGCGCAAACAAAAGCCATCCCCGTGATTTTCATCACCCAATTGTTGGGTCTGGCGCTCGGTGGCGGAGATAAGGAGCTGATGCTGAGCTCAAACTTGGCAGGTGCGGAGCACGTGCTATGCCCACTCGCGAGGACAAGGCAACCATTGCTGGTTCAGAAATGATATGTCGAATCATTCGTTAACAATGGAAGGCACCGTATTGGTGGTCGGCGGCGGCATTGGGGGAATTCAAACCGCCCTCGACCTGGCTGATTCCGGTTACTACGTCTATCTGATTGAGGAAGGTCCGGCCATCGGCGGGCACATGGCCCAACTGGACAAGACCTTCCCCACGAACGACTGCGCCATGTGCATGCTCTCCCCGAAGCTTGTCGAGGCGGGAAGACATCATAATATCAAGATCCTGCCCGATACAGAGCTGCTCGCTCTTGGAGGGGATCCAGGGAACTTTGTCGCCCGCCTGCGGCGAAAACCCCGCTATATCGACATTGACAAGTGCATCGGCTGTGGCGATTGTGAGAAAGCCTGCCCCATCACGATTCCTGACGACTTCAATGGGAACTTAAGATCGCGCAAAGCGGCCTATCGCCCATATCCGCAGGCCATACCGGCCGCTTACGCCATCGAGAAGCGCGGGGTCTCGCCGTGCAAGAACGCCTGCCCTGCGGAGACCAGCGCCCAAGGCTATATCGCTCTTATCGCCGAGCGCCGCTACGCGGAAGCGCTGGAGGTCATCAAGCAGTACAACCCGTTTCCCTCCACTGTCGGCCGCGTCTGCCACCACCCCTGCGAGAGCGTGTGTAGTCGGGGGCAAGTCGATGAGCCGATCGCCATTTGCGCACTCAAGCGGTTCGTGGCGGACCGTCTGGCTGGCCAGCCGGTCGCCATACCGGAGCGCAAATACTCGGAAGAGATCGCGGTCGTCGGCTCCGGTCCAGCAGGACTCTCCTGTGCTCATCAGCTCGCACAATTGGGCTACAAAGCTACGGTCTTCGAGGCGCTTCCAGTGGCGGGAGGCATGATGCGCGTGGGCATCCCGGCCTATCGCTTGCCCCGCGAGGTCGTCGATCGGGAGATCGACGACATTCGCAGGGAGGGCGTTGAGATCAGACTCAACAGCCCCATCCGCGACATGAACGAACTGTTCGGGCAGGGCTTTGGAGCTGTCTTTCTTGCTGTGGGCGCGCATCGACCTCAAGAGCTGGGCATCCCTGGGGAGCGGGGAACTTTGGGTGTTCACTATGGGGTGGCCTTCCTGCGTCAGGTGAATTTGGGACAGACTGTTGATTTAGGGAAGAAGGTCATTGTGGTGGGCGGGGGTAACACGGCTGTCGATGCTGCCCGCACGGCGGTGCGCCTGGGAGGCGGCAGAGCCGCAACCTCAATTACCTTGCTGTATCGCCGCACGCGGGCGGAGATGCCCGCCCTTCCCGGAGAGGTGGAGGCCGCCGAGTCAGAAGGTGTAAGAATCGAGTTCTTGGCCTCCCCGATAGAGGTCTTGAGCGAAAACGGTCGACTGCGGGGCATCCGGTGCGTGCGCATGAGATTGAGTGAACCCGACTCCAGCGGTCGCCGAAGGCCGGTCCCCATCGAGGGCTCTGAATTCACTTTGGAAGCCGATACGCTGATTGCTGCCGTGGCTCAGGCTCCCGAACTCTCGCTCCTGGCCCCCAACCACGGATTGCAGACGACTCCTCATGGGACATTCGCGGTAGACATGGAGACGCTAGCTACCAACCGGCCAGGGTTTTTTGCCGGGGGTGACGCCGCCCAAGGTCCCGGAACTCTGATCGAAGCCATCGCCGCCGGCCGTCGCGGGGCTCTCTCCATTCATCGCTATTTGCGCGGGTTGCCGCTGCGTACGCCGCGCGAAACGCAACCTCTTCCCATGGCTGAATCCACTCCGGAGGAATTGACTGCTCAGCTCACCCAGGGCCGGATCCAGCGGCAGGCACGAGCCGTTTTGCCCACGGCATCGGTGGAAGAGCGCCTAAGCGGCTTCCGTGAGGTCGAGTTGGGTCTGACGGAAGAACAGGCCATCACAGAAGCTCAGCGATGCCTGTCCTGCGGTATCTGCGCTGAATGTTATCAATGCGTGAAGGTCTGCCAGGCCCAGGCCATCCATCACGAGATGGTCGAGCGCATCGAAGAGCTTCACGTCGGCGCGGTCGTCTTGGCTCCAGGTTTTGAGACGTACGATGCCCGATTCCTGGATGAATATGGCTTTGGGCGGCATGCCAACGTTGTGACGTCTGTGCAATTCGAGCGTCTGCTGAGTGCCTCTGGACCCACCTTAGGGAAAGTGCTGCGCCCCTCAGACAATCAAGCTCCAAAGAAGATTGCCTTCATCCAGTGCGTGGGATCGCGAGATCTTCGGCACCTAAGCTACTGCTCGGGCGTGTGCTGCATGTATACAGCCAAGGAAGCCCTGGTCGCCAAAGAACACGATGCCCGTATTGAGCCCGCGATCTTCTATATTGACCTGCGCGCCTATGGCAAGGGTTTTTCACAGTTAGTGGAGCGTGCGAAGGCACAAGGTGTTCGCTACATCCGCTCGATGGTCTCCCAGGTTGTTGAAGTCCCGGAGACGAAGAACCTCGTCCTACGACATAGAGATGAAAACGGAAAGCTCTGTGAAGAAGAGTTTGATTTGGTCGTACTCTCTGTTGGCTTGCGACCGCATGTGAAGAGTCAGGCTCTGGCAGAGAGGCTTCATATCGAGCTGAACGAGCATGGCTTTGCTCAGGCACAGATGCTCAGTCCCGTGGAGAGTTCGCGTCCAGGTGTCTACGTAACGGGTGCATTCACAGGTCCGAAAGACATCCCAGAGACAGTCATTCAAGCGAGTGCCGCGGCAGCCGCTGCCGGTGAACTCCTGGCCAGATCGCGAGGCACGCGCACTCAAGAGAAACAATATCCTAGGGAGCTTTCACCGGATGGCGGGCCGCGTATCGGCGTCTTCGTCTGCCACTGCGGCAGCAACATCGCTGGGGTCGTAGACGTGAGAGCTGTGGCTGACTATGCGCGGGCGCTGCCGGGCGTGGTGCACGCAGAGAACGTGCTCTACACCTGCAGCCAAGACAACCTCAAACACATGAAGCAACTCATCGAAGAGAAGAGCTTGAATCGCATCGTTGTCGCTTCGTGCACACCCAGAAATCTAGAAGGGCTTTTCCAGGACACGATACGCGAGGCCGGGCTCAACAAGTACCTTTTTGAGATGGTGAACATTCGCGAGCAGTGCTCCTGGGTACACTCGGATCAACCGGCGAGAGCGACAGAAAAGGCAAAGGATCTCGTGCGCATGGGTGTGGCGAAATCACGGTTGCTCAAACCGCTCTCGTTGCAATTTGTGAATGTTATACCCAAGGCGCTGGTGCTTGGTGGGGGACTATCGGGAATGACGGCGGCTTTGACGCTTGCCGACAGTGGTTTTGAGGCCTTTCTCATCGAGAAGAACGATGAATTGGGAAGTGACTTGCGGCCTACGCATTGGACTCTTGCAGGTGACGACGTGCAGCGTTTTCGAGCTGAGCTGATCAACAAGGTCCGGTCGCACCCGCGAATTCGCGCCTATACACGCGCTACGATCAAAGAGATCTCCGGTTTTGTGGGGAACTTCTCGACTGTGATCGCACACCCTCAGGGCGAAGCGCACATTCAACATGGTGTCGTGATCGTCGCTGCGGAAGCCGATGAGCACAAACCCACTGAGTATTTCTACGGCCATGACCCGCGTGTGCTCACGCAGCGAGAACTGGAGCACCTCATTCACGAAGAGCCTCAGGCCATCAAGAACGCGAAGACGGTTGTCATGATTCAGTGCGTTGGGCGTGACGAAAAGCGCCCATATTGTTCACGCACCTGCTGCGCCGAGGCGGTCAAGAACGCTCTGGCTCTCGTCGAACGTGACCCCGATCGACGCGTCTACGTGCTCTACCGCGAGATGATGACTTACGGGTTTATGGAAGATTACTACCGCAAGGCGCGTGAGAAGGCAGTCATCTTCATCCGCCATGAAGAGCAGACACCCTCGCAAGCTCACAAGCTGGGCGATCAACTCCTCGTGACGGTGCAAGACGCACAACTGAAGCGAGCGATTCTCATCAAGCCGGACTTGCTGGTGCTAAGCACAGGGTTGGTGCCCGACCGAGACAACGAAGAACTGAGTCGCCAACTGAAAATTCCCGTGGATGCGTACGGTTTCTTCGTAGAAGCTCACATTAAGCTGCGCCCGGTGGATTTCGCATCTCACGGAATCTTTGTGTGTGGTTCCTCCCACGCGCCGGGCCAGATTCCAGAGCTGATCGCGAAAGCCAAAGCGGCCGCGGGGAGAGCGGCCACGATCTTAGCGAAACAGACTCTGGAAGCCGGTGGCGTGGTAGCCGTGGTCGATGATGAGAAATGCACTTCGTGCTTGACGTGTGTCAGGGAGTGTCCGTACGGGGCGATCTTCATCACTGCCGAAGGCTTAGCAGAAGTGGAAGCGGTCAAGTGTCAAGGTTGCGGGATCTGTGCCTCGGACTGCCCGGTGAAGGCCATTCAACTGCGACAATTCGAGGACGCGCAAGAGCTGTCGATGCTAGAAGAATTCTTCGTGGGAGCCTAAGCTATGCCGGAAGTAGGACAAGAGAACTTCGAGCCGAGGCTAGTAGCCTTCTGCTGCCACTATTGCGCGTTTGCAGCAGCAGACTTGGCAGGCGTCTTGCGACTCAAGTATCCATCCAACGTTCGCATTATCCGGTTGCCTTGCACGGGAAAACTTGACGCTCTATATCTATTGAAAGCGTTTGAAGTTGGTGTCGATGGTGTCATGGTCGCCGGCTGTTTGGAAGGCAGTTGTCATTTCATCTCTGGAAACCTGCGCGCCAAGAAACGAGTACAAGCGACGCAGGAGCTCTTAAAGAGGATTGGCATCGAACAGGAGCGCTTAGAGTTCTTCAACCTCAGCTCAGCCCAGGGCAACAGGTTCGCTCAGATCGCTCACGAGATGACACTGCGCGTTCGCGCACTGGGGCCGTTGCATCACGCCGCTTTAGCCGCCAACCCGGCTGCTGTAGCAAAGGGGAGTGGATGAGTATGATCGTAGCGGATCAGAAGCCACTGGAAGAGATCTTGCAGATGCTGGCATCTTACAAGAGAGTACTGGTCTTGGGCTGTCAGTCGTGTGTGGCCGTCTGCATGGCCGGAGGCGAGAAAGAAGTTGGGATCATGGCATCGGCGATCCGTCTCGCCCGAAGGCAGCAGGGCCGCGACGTTGAGATTGTCGAAGGAGCAGCTAAACGTCAATGCGACGATGAATTTAACGAACCCTTTGCCGGTACGATTGAGAAGCAAGAGGCAGTGCTTTCCTTGGCCTGCGGGGTGGGTGTAAATAAGCTGTCCGAGAGATTCGCTCTGCCGATCCTGCCAGCGCTGAACACTCGATTCTTTGGCGAGGTCGAGCGCCAAGGGGTCTGGACAGAGGTCTGCGCCGGGTGCGGCCAATGTATTCTGCACTTGACGGGGGGAATCTGCCCCATCGCGCGGTGCGCGAAGAACCTCTTAAACGGCCCTTGTGGGGGTGTGCGCGATGATGGCACCTGTGAAGTGAAGCCAGATCTCCAGTGTGCTTGGATTCTCATTTATAATCGTCTGCAGCAATTGAATCGACTCGACTATCTGGCTGAAATCATGCCCGCCAAAGATTGGTCTGCGGATCGTGCCGGTGGTGGACCTCGAAAGCGCGTGCGGGAGGATATGATGCTATGACCGGTGAGAGCAACTTAAAGCGAATCTTGGAATCCGCTGGCTTTGCCGTGACAGCGGAATTGGGCCCGCCCAAGGGCGCCGACCGGCACGTCATCGAGAATGGCGCCAAGCTCTTGGGTGACTGGGTAGATGCCATCAACATTACCGACAATCAGACGGCAGTCACCCGCATGAGCAGTCTCAGCGCCTGTGCTATCGTAAAAAGCATGGGTCTGGATCCCGTGCTGCAGATCACGGCCCGCGACCGCAACGCATTGGCCATCCAAAGCGATATTCTCGGAGCCTCAGCCCTAGGCATTCGCAACGTGCTTTGTCTCACGGGTGACCACATCTCCATGGGCAACCATCCGAAGAGCAAGGGTGTGCATGACATCGATTCCATCCAGATGGTGCAGATGGTGAGAAAGATGCGAGATGAAGGGGTTTTTCTATCGGGAGATAGGATCACGGGAGAAAAACCTGCCGTCTTCATCGGCGCGGCTGAGAATCCCTTGGCACCGCCTCCGGAGTTTCGCGTCGTTCGACTGGGGAAGAAAGCAAATGCCGGAGCTGACTTCATTCAGACACAGGTCATCTTCGACGTCGAGCGTTTTCGAGTATTCATGGCTCAAGTTCGCGAACGAAAACTTCACGAGAAACTTGCCATTCTGCCAGGCGTTATGCCTGTCAAATCTGCCAAAGTCATGAACTACATGAACACGAAAGTGCCCGGCGTGCGCGTGCCAGATGAACTCATCCAACGCATGCAAGCGTCACCTGACGCGAAAGCCGAAGGAGTCACAATCTGTGTCCAATTGATTCAAGCATTGAAAGAGATCGAAGGCGTGCGAGGTGTGCACATAATGGCTGTTCAATGGGAGGAAGTCGTGCCCGAGATTGTGGAGCGAGCTTGCGTGCGCAAAAAGCAGCCGGTCGGTAAGTTCGCTTGATTCGCTCAAGGAGGGAAATGTGCCGTACGATGCGACAAAACTGAAGGATTGGCAGATTGCCGAGCTCTCTGAACCCAAGATGCCCTTGCCAGAAGAATGGCAAGAGCGAATGGGGCTCAAGAAAGAAGAGATCATCCCGTATGGAAGAGTCGGCAAGTTGGACTTCATGAAGATCATGGAGCGCCTCAAGGGCAAGCGTGATGGCAAATACATTGAAGTGACCGCCATCACTCCAACACCGTTGGGAGAGGGAAAGACGACGACGACATTGGGCCTCATCGAGGGCATGGGCAAACGAGGTCTAAACGTCGGCGGATGCGTCCGGCAGCCCTCGGGTGGGCCGAGTATGAACATCAAGGGCACCGCGGCTGGCGGCGGCAATGCTCTCCTCATCCCGATGACCGAGTTCTCCCTGGGTCTCACCGGCGACATCAATGACATCATGAATGCCCATAACCTGGCCATGGTTGCATTGAGCGCCCGGATGCAACACGAGCGCAATTACGACGACGCGCAGTTAAGCAAGATCGGCCTGCGTCGATTGGACATTGATCCCACGCGCGTGCAGATGGGCTGGATCATGGATTTCTGCGCTCAGACGCTGCGGCACATCATCATCGGTATGGGCGATCGCATGGATGGCTACATGATGCAGTCACGATTTGACATCGCGGTGAGCTCAGAGCTCATGGCCATCTTGGCCATCGCGAGGGATCTCGCGGATCTGCGCGAACGGATCGGGCAGATCACCATTGCCTTTGATAAGAAAGCGAATCCGGTTACTGCGCATGACCTTGAGGTGGACGGCGCCATGGCCGCATGGATGCGCAACACCATTAATCCCACGCTCTGCTGCTCCATCGAGTACCAGCCCGTCATGGTCCATGCAGGGCCCTTTGCGAATATCGCTGTGGGTCAGTCCTCGATCATCGGCGATCGTCTGGGGCTCAAGCTCTTTGACTATCATGTCACGGAGAGCGGCTTCGGCGCGGACATTGGCTTCGAAAAATTCTGGAATGTGAAGTCTCGTTTGAGCGGTCTGAAGCCGCACGTATCGGTGCTTGTAGCAACCATTCGAGCTCTCAAGATGCACGGCGGTGGACCGAGGGTTGTACCTGGCCGACCCCTGCCAGACGAGTACACGAAGGAGAACGTCACGCTACTGGAGCAGGGGATGGACAATCTGCTCCATCATATCCAGATTATTAAGGCTTCCGGAATTGTGCCCGTGGTCTGCATCAATGCCTTCCACACGGATACGAAGAAGGAGATTGCTGTCGTCAAGAACACGGTGGAGAAGGCAGGCGCTCGCTGTGCTCTTTCAGAACACTGGCTCAAAGGCGGCGATGGCGCTCTGGAACTGGTCGATGCCGTCGTCGATGCTGCCGAAGAAGAGAGCAAGTTCGAGTTCCTCTATCCTCTGGGGATGAAGCTGCGCCAGAGGGTGGAGAAGATCGCCAAAGTCGTCTACGGAGCGGACGGCGTGAGCTGGACTTCTGAGGCCGAAGAGAAGCTTAAGAAGCTCGAAGCGGATCCGAAGTACAGCGACTATCAGACGATGATGGTCAAGACCCATCTCTCGCTCAGTCACAATCCCGATTTGAAGGGAGTTCCCAAGGGGTGGACATTGCCGGTCCGCGATGTGTTGATCTTCTCAGGTGCGAAGTTCCTGTGTCCGATGACGGGTACGATCAGTCTCATGCCGGGGACGGCCTCCGATCCGGCCTTCCGCCGGATTGATGTCGACGTGAAGACGGGCAAAGTGATGGGACTCTTTTGAAAGGGTAATCCGAGGAGGTGGCCGTGGAGCAGCTGTGGGCGCTATTGAGCTTAGGCTTTCTATTGGGGCTTCGGCACGCCCTCGACGCGGATCATGTCGTAGCCGTCTCGGCGATTGTGGCACAGACGAGACAGTTAACGAAGGCGGCGCTCGTCGGCGTGCTGTGGGGCGTGGGGCACACATTCACGCTGAGCATCATGGGGCTCCTCGTGCTCTTCGGCAAACTCTCCATTTCGAGCTCTCTGGCTCAAGCAGCGGAGTTCTTGGTGGGATTCATGTTGATCTTGTTGGGTATCTCGACGCTCTGGACGCTGCGTCGCCAGAGAATCCACTTGCACCGACATTCTCACGGCGCGGAGGAGCACATTCACTTTCACGGTCACGCGGGCGCGCGGGAGCATACCCATGAGCATCCGGAATGGAGTTGGAAGCCCCTTGTTGTGGGCATGATCCATGGGCTGGCCGGCAGCGCGGCACTGATGCTCTTGGTGCTGGGCACGGTTCGCTCTGAGCTGGCGGGTCTCTTATACATTCTCGTCTTTGGTGCCGGCTCGATTGGAGGCATGCTCTTGGTGAGTTTCCTCCTGGGGCTGCCCGTAGTCTGGGCAGCGCACGCTCCTGCATTGCAGCGAGCGCACCGCGCCATTGCTCTTACCGCGGGTCTCGCCAGTATCGTCTTCGGCTTGTGGATGATGCTCGAGATTGGCACTCTCGAAGGCTGGTTGGGGCCTTGATGATGTTGTAAGGGGAAGAAGGGAGATGGACCATGAAGATGCAGCAGGTCGCCAAGGCGATGGAGAAAGTGGGCATCCCCGGCCGGGATGCGTATGAGCTGCCATCGAGTGAAAAGCGCTTCCCAGATGGGGCCCATTATCGCATGGAGATCTCGGGTGTAGAGCGCCTCAGTGTGCTTGAGGCTCTGCTGGACGAAAGCGGGAAACGCAAGATGCCCATTCACAGGATGATTTCCGTCGTGATGGGTGCGACGCTCTTGGACAAGAAGGAACTGAAAGACTTCGCAAAGTTGGCGGCCGAAGCGAAATCGGAAGTGATTCTGACGCCCGGGCCACGCTCCGCCTGGGATACCGGACGGCAGCTTGTCACCCCCGAGGGCGGACTCTCAGGTTTGAGATTTCGTGGGTCGGATCAGCTGCGCTATGTGATCACAGATATCATGCGAGCAATCGAGTTGGGGTTTCGGGGTTTTCTAGTCATCGATGAGGGGCTTCTGTGGCTCCTCAATGAACTCAAGAAGAAGGGTGACATACCCAAGGATGTGACGTTCAAAGTCTCGATTTATGCCGGACATGCCA
>Ga0154800_1014_pt4 | contig 18839 bp, 15 predicted proteins | sample Rifle2008BG16ft_FD_105808 | JGI IMG/M metagenome (GOLD analysis project Ga0154800, IMG submission 105808) | Candidatus Fraserbacteria bacterium RBG_16_55_9 | reverse complement strand
CGAGCGAGCCGACCGCGAGCTTACGATCACCCAAGACTTCATCCAGCGCTTTCACGACACGGCCCATGGGCGCATCCAGACCGCGATCAGTCCGCACGCGCCCTATACGTGTCACTCTTCCGTCTGGGAGCGCGCTTTGGAGCTGGCAGAGGAGCATGATCTGCTCATCCATACACACCTGGCAGAGACGAAAGACGAAGTGCAAAACTCCCTGGCCACATGGAAGAAGACGCCCGTAGAGCATCTGGAGAGCTTGGGAGTATTCGAAGTCCCCGTGCTCGCTGCTCATTGCGTACACGTGACGGAGAGAGATATCCACGTTTTGGCCGAGCACGACGTGCGGGTCGTCCATAACCCCACAAGCAACCTCAAGCTGGGCTCCGGGTTTGCGCCCATCCAGAAACTTCTACGTACCGGAATCACTGTAGCTATCGGCACAGATGGCGCTTCTTCCAATAACAATCTCGACCTGTTAGAGGAGATCCGGTTGGCAGCGTTCGCTCAGAAAGGTATACTAGGGGAAGCCACCGCGCTGCCGGCCCTAGAAGCCTTGAAGCTGGGGACGGAGCACGGCGCTCGCGCCCTGGGATGGGAGGAGCTCGGAACCATTGACGTGGGGAAACGAGCCGATCTGGTAATCCTCGACATCGATTGCCCCCACTGGGTGCCGAATTATGACCCGGTTTCCAATTTGGTCTATTCTGCCCAAGCGGCCGATGTGAAGACCGTACTCATCGACGGAAGGATCGTCATGGAAGATCGCGTGATTCAGACATTCGACGAAGAGGAAGCCAAGGCGCATGTGCGCCGCTTTCAGGAACGACACTCTAGGAGGAGATAGTCGCATGGCACTTTTGAAGCAAGCGAAGGCAGAGGTCATTCAGGCCTATCAGCGGACGGGGCAGGACACAGGTTCTCCAGAGGTACAGATCGCCATACTCACCAAGGAAGTGGAGCAACTCACCGGTCACCTCAAGACACACAAGCATGATTTTCACTCCACACGGGGGCTCATGGTCAAAGTCGGACGGCGAAAGCGTCTGCTGACGTATCTCAAGCGCGAAGACCCCGAACAGTATCGGAAATTGATCGAACGTCTAGGAATCCGAGGCTGACCTGACTCTTGAATTATTGCGAGGTATGAAGATGCAAGGTCTTTCTGTCATTGAGCACAGCGAGGGTCCCTTCACCATAGAGACAGGCAGGATGGCCCAACAAGCCGATGGCTCTGTGGTCGTGAAGTTTGGCGAGACAACCATATTGGCCACAGTAAACCGGAGCGCTGTGGATGAAGATACTGACTATTTCCCGCTCACGGTGGATTATGAAGAGAAGTTCTATGCCGGAGGCAAGATCCCCGGCGGTTTCTTCAAGCGCGAAGGAAGACCTTCCGAAGCAGCGGTACTCCATGCACGCATGATCGATCGACCCATTCGACCCCTCTTCCCCGATGGCTATCGCGAGGTGGTTCACGTGGTCGTGACGGTGCTCTCTGCAGACAAGGATCATGCACCGGAGATCGCAGGAATGCTGGCTGCCTCCAGCGCACTCGTGATCAGCTCCGTGCCTTTTCTAGGACCTATGGCGGGTGTGCGGGTAGGACTCGTAGATGGGAAATTCGTCTTCAATCCCACAGCCGAGCAATTGGCTACGAGCACCATGGACATCATCATCGCCGGCACAGAGCGGGCCGTGACCATGGTCGAGGGTGAGATGAAGGAGATCCCAGAGGAGCAAGTCATCGAGGCTGTAAAGCTTGCCCATCGCGAGATCCAGCGCCTCACACGGTTTCAGAAGGAATTTGCCCAGAAGATTTCGCGACCGAAGCTCAAAGCCGAAGTCAAACCGCGCCCGGAATTGAAGAAGCTCCAAGAAGAACTGAGTGCACACATTGGAAATCGTCTAGACACACTGTGGGGCCCCATGCGAAAACTTGAGCGTGAGGCATTGACAGATCAGATTCGCGACGAGGCCGTGGAGCAACTCCTCAAACAGAAACTGGCGCAGAGTCCCCAGATGAGTTCATCGGAACAATCCTCGCTTAAGAACACTCTTAAGACGCTCTTCCAAGAGATACTTCGGGAGCACGTTCGTCGGGAGATGCTCAAGCGCAAGATCCGCATGGACGGTCGCAAAGCGGAAGATCTGCGCTCCATTCGTTGTGAGGTGAGCGTCTTGCCACGGGTCCACGGCTCAGCGCTCTTCACCCGTGGGGAGACGCAGAGCCTGGGCACCTGCACGTTGGGCACCACCCGCCAGGACGAGCAGATCATCGATCTCATGTTGGAAGAGGGGCGCAAGCGCTTCATGCTCCACTACAATTTCCCGCCGTACAGCGTTGGCGAAACGGGCCGAATGGGGGCACCGAAGCGCCGGGAGATCGGTCACGGGCATCTGGCAGAAACGGCTCTTCAATACGTGCTCCCCAACGAAGAGGAATTCCCGTACATCATCCGGATCGTCTCTGAGATTCTAGAGTCCAACGGGTCAAGCTCTATGGCCTCGGTCTGCAGCGGCACGCTCGCGCTCATGGATGCGGGCGTCCCCATCAAGAAACCGGTGGCCGGCATTGCCATGGGCCTCATCGAGGAAGAGGGCAAAGCGCTCATCCTCACGGACATCTCTGGCTTTGAGGACGGCTTTGGAGATATGGACTTCAAAGTGGCTGGCACACGAGAGGGTCTTACAGCCTTTCAGCTGGATGTCAAGACGAGCGGCATCTCGGAAGAACTGATGGCCCAGGCCACGGTGCAGGCCCGCCGCGCTCGACTCGAGATTCTGGATGCCATGAACGCGGCTCTGCCCGCTCCAAGACCGCAGCTCTCCAAGTACGCACCGCTCATTGATATCTTCAAGATCAACCCCGAGAAGATTGGAGCGGTGATCGGCCCCGGCGGCAAGATCATCCGCAAGATCCTGAGTGAAACAGGGGCGGATATTGACATTGAGGACGACGGTACGGTCAAGATTTCTGGGACGACTTTGGAGGTCATCAAAGCAGCGCGAGCTCAGATCGAGGGGCTTACCAAAGAGATCGAAGTGGGCGAACGCTACCGTGGGAAAGTGGCACGAATCGAACGCTTCGGGGCCTTCGTTGAAATCAAACCGGGCCTGCAAGGGTTGATCCACGTCTCAGACATCTCGGACAAGTACGTCAAGCGCGTCGAAGACGTGGTCAAGCTCGGGGATGAGCTAGAAGTGGAAGTCATCGAGGTTGACGCGATGGGTCGAGTCAACCTCAAGCGAGTCATAGCCACGAAACCCATTCACGTGGGAGAACGGTACTCTGGTAAAGTCAAGGGTATCGCGGACTATGGCGCCTTCGTCGAGTTCGACGAAGGTGTGTCCGGACTAATCCACATCTCGGCCCTCTCCGAGAAGCGAGTCCAACGTGTCGAGGACGTCGTGAAGGTCGGAGACCCCGTCACGGTCGAAGTGATCCGCATCAACGAGAAGGGCCAGTATGGGCTGAAGCTCATCCAAGTAGGAGAGGCTACGACTCCGCCCACCGCCGTCCAGGGTACAAACCCCGATTCATCTCTGAAATAATGAACGAACTCTATTCCCAATGCTACGAAGATGCTCTGCCCAATGGGCTAAAGGTGCTCTTTGAGCCCCGTCCTGGCCGACCCCTTTCTGTCGGCATTTGGGTAAGGTTGGGGAGCCGCGATGAGCCGGCAGAGCGGGCCGGAGTCTCCCATTTTCTCGAGCACATGCTCTTTAAGGGAACGAACCATCGCACAGCCTTTCAGATCTCCGAAGAGATTGATGCGTTGGGCGGTTACATCAATGCGATGACGTCTAAAGAGTACACGGCATATTACGTGGATGTGCTGCCACAACATCTAGAGCGCGTGTTAGATGTGCTCGCAGATCTTGTGCAGAATCCCCTCTTCAAACCGGAGGACATCACGAAAGAAAAGGGCGTCATCTTGGAAGAGATCCGCATGCAAGAGGACACCCCTCAAGACAAAGTCTTCGAGCTCTTCACAGAGCGCCTCTGGAACTCTCAGCATCCGCTCGCGCGCCCCATCGCCGGCACGGTGGAGACGGTCACAGCGCTCACCCGTGAGGGCTTGCTCGACCAATTCTCCCTCTACGACGCTCGCAACCTCTTCCTCGTCGTTGTGGGAGACATCTCTCGGGATGCCCTGAGAAGAGCAGCTGTGGAGAAGCTGGGAGATCTGAAACCTGAAAGCCGTTCTCAGCCAGAGCGCTCTTCTCCCCCATCGCAGGGGGGATATCACATTGAAGATCGCCGCGAGATCCAGCAAGCTCACATCTGCCTGGGAACCATTGGCCTGGCGAAGAACGATCCTCGTCGCTATGCCCTGGAGATTCTGAATACCATATTGGGTGGAGGAATGAGCTCGCGGCTCTTCAAGAGAATCCGCGAGGAATTGGGGTTGGTGTACACGGTATTCAGCGGTGCTAGTTACTTTAGCGACAGCGGTCTCTTTACGATCTACCTGGGAACGGAGCCCAAGAACGCCCAGAAGGCTCTGGAAATCTGCTGGGAGGAGATCAACAGACTCCAACAAGAACCCGTGCCAGCAGAGACTCTTCTGCTGGCCAAAGAGAAGATCAAGGGCAATATGCTGCTCGGGCTGGAGAGCAGCCACGCGCGCATGACTCGCTTAGGGGTGGCAGAGGTCTATCGGAATCATGTGTCGCCTGAGGAAGTGATCGCGCGCATGATGACGGTGACCGTTGACGATGTGCAGAGGATCGCACAAGAGCTTTTCGCCCGCAAGTTGTTCACGCTCACGGTGGTGGGGCCCGAGCGCCAGCTGAAATCACTAAAGAAGGCTCTGCCCATCTCGTAACACCCGTTATGAGGGTTCTCCACACAGCCGATACCCACATCGGCACTCGCCAATATGGACTGGAAGAACGGCGAGCCGATTTCTCTCAAGCATTCCAGCAAGTCATCGAGATTGCGATTGAAGAGCGAGTTGCCGCCATCGTCCATTCCGGAGATCTCTTCGATGATCGCTACCCTTCGGCAGAGGACCTTCACGAGGCCCTGCGGACGCTCTTCAAGCTGAAAGAAGCGGGCATCCCATTCTTGGGAGTGGTCGGCAACCACGAGCAGCGGCGAAACCTGCAATGGCTCGATTTGTTCGCCCAACTCGGCTTGGCCGTTCATCTCAACCTAGAGCCGCATGAGCTAGGCGGTATCTGCTTTTCCGGTCTGGACTACTCGGGCCGCCGTGAACTGGAGCCCCCGCATGTCAAGGGAGGCGTGCTCGTCTGTCATCAATTGCTGGATCGTGTCCATGCCGGTGGTGAACTCCACTATGAAGATTTGCTGAACTGCGGTGCGCAGCACGTGCTCATGGGGGACTACCACGAACATCAAGTCTGGCAGGAGAAAGACGTGCTAATCACGTACCCCGGCAGCACAGAGCGCTGGAGCCTAGATGAGCGCGAGCCACGGGGCATCAACTTGCTGGATCTTGAGACGGGACGCCTGGATCGCCGCGAACTTTCTACCAGAAAATTCCTCTACATTAGTGATGAGGAAGACCCCATCAAGGGCATTAACGCTCATCGCCAGCAACTCAAGGGCGCAGTCGTCTGCGTGTATCTGGCACACGATGGGCAGAGCATTCAAGAGATTGAAGAACACGGGCGTTCACGGGGAGCGCTGGCTGTGCGCGTGCGCGATCACCGTGAAGAACTCGATGAGCAGGAGCAACGCGTGAGCGTGCAGTTGGAGTTTGGAAATCTGGATTCGCTCATCTCCGAGCGATTGGCTCAATTGAACCTCTCGAAGATAACTCAGGATATCGATGGCATCATTCGCCACCCGAAGATTGTTGATTCCAGAGTAGATGACGAAGTCACAAGATTGCTCGAAGCAGCAGAGAAGAATGGAAAATGATCAAGTCAGTGGCTTCTGGTTGGGGAAGAGGGAGGTCTTGCTTGGATAGGTTGATGGACGATGGGTTGGAGTGGTTGACATTGCGCCATAATTCCCTGATTGGGTATGTTATGCCGCATGCGCGGTATAATCATTAGTTATGCACAGAATGCAGAGATATCACTGAGGCAGTAAGTGACATTCAATAAAAACAGAGCAATAGAACTTCTCAAACTTGGGTCGGGGCTTCCGAATGCTTATTTCCGCGAAGGTCAAGAGGAAGCGATCCGCCATGTCGTGGAAGGTCGCGGCCGGCTGCTGGTGGTGCAGAAAACCGGCTGGGGCAAGAGTTTTGTCTACTTCATCGCCACGAAGCTGTTGCGCGAAGCGGGAGCAGGACCGGCTTTACTCATTTCGCCCTTGCTGGCGTTGATGCGCAACCAGATCGCGGCGGCGGAGCGGATGGGCGTGCGGGCGGTCACCATCAACTCCGACAATCAGGACGAGTGGGCAAACGTCGAGGCGGCGATTCAACGCAACGAGGTGGACATCCTTCTGATCTCGCCCGAGCGATTGGCAAACGAGCGCTTTCGGACCGAAGTGCTGGCGGGCGTCGCGGGGCGGATCGCCTTGCTGGTGATTGACGAAGCACATTGCATCTCGGACTGGGGGCACGATTTCCGACCCCACTATCGTCTGTTGGAGCGCATAGTGCGCGCGTTGCCCGCGAATCTGCGGCTACTGGCGACGACGGCAACAGCTAACAACCGCGTGATGGACGATTTGCAGATCGTTCTCGGTCCGAATCTCGACGTTTCGCGGGGCGGCCTGAACCGGCCATCGCTCGTGTTACAGACAATACGCCTGCCAAGTCAGGCGGAGCGTTTGGCGTGGCTGGCCGCGCAGGTGGCCGATTTGCCGGGCCACGGGATCATCTACACCCTTACCGTGCGCGATGCGGTACAGGTGGCGGAGTGGCTTCGGTCGCGCGGCTTGAATGTGGCCTCTTATACGGGCGAGACGGGTGAGGGCCGTGCCGAACTGGAGCAGGCCTTGCTGGAAAACCGGGTGAAGGCGCTGGTGGCCACAACGGCGCTGGGGATGGGCTTCGACAAGCCGGACCTGTCCTTCGTGATCCATTACCAGACGCCGGGTTCGGTGGTGGCCTATTACCAGCAGGTCGGGCGTGCAGGTCGCGCACTCGACGCAGCTTACGGGCTGCTGCTCAGCGGTGAGGAAGAGACGGACATCACTGACTACTTCATCGAGAGTGCTTTCCCGGCGCGGGCGGAAGTCCGCAGTGTGCTGGAAGCGTTGGAGGCAGCGCCGGAGGGTCTTTCGGTTCCCGAACTGATGGCAAGGGTCAATCTCAGCAGGGGCCGGATCGAGAAGACCATCGCCTTGCTCTCGCTGGAGTCTCCCGCGCCTCTCGCCAAGCAGGGCACCAAGTGGCAACTGACGGCGGCGAACCTGAGCGAGACATTCTGGGAGCGGGCGGAGCGCCTGACGGAACTGCGGCGCGACGAGCAACGCCAAATGCAGGAATACGTGAGGCTAGAGTCCGGCCATATGGAGTTTCTCATTCGGGCCTTGGACGGCGATCCGGGCACAATTCGCCCACCCGCCTTGCCGCCGCTGCCGAGCAACACGGACCCGGCGCTGGTGCGGGAGGCCGTAGCGTTTCTTCGCCGAACCAGTCTGCCGATTGAGCCGCGAAAGAAATGGCCAGATGGAGGGATGCCACAGTTCAACGTCAAGGGAAGCATCCCGGTCGGTTTGCAGGCACAGCCAGGCAAGGGGCTCTGCATTTGGGGGGATGCCGGATGGGGCAGCTTGGTGCGTCAGGGCAAGTACCGGGACCGGCGCTTTGCTGACGAACTTGTGGAAGCCTGTCTACGCTTGGTGCGAGAGTGGAACCCGCATCCCGCGCCTGCCTGGGTGACCAGCATTCCGTCGCTTCGACACCCTGATCTTGTGCCGGACTTCGCCCGGCGGCTGGCCGCGGCCTTGAACCTGCCGTTCGACGCGGTACTGGAGAAGACCGACAATCGGCCGGAGCAAAAGACCATGGCAAACAGCACCCAGCAGGCGCGCAACATCGACGGCTCTCTGGCGATCAACGTGCAACCGCTACCCGCTGGCCCTGTCCTGCTCGTGGATGACATGGTGGATTCGCGCTGGACGTTGACCGTTGCAACTTGGCTGTTGCGCTCGCATGGCAGCGGCGAGGTGTTGCCTCTGGCGCTCGCGCTAACAGGACACGAGAAATGAGCATGTCACTTTCACCCAACACGCAGGTAATCCTGCTGCTGATGGCGCCCTTGATCGCAGGGCGTGACGAACCTTCATCCGATTTATTGACGCCGGGCGAGTACAAGCGGCTGGCGCGATTCCTCCGCGACCAGCAACGGCAGCCGTCTGATCTGCTCGCTCCCGATGCGTGGGAATTGCTCGGGGAGTGCAAACAGCTCATCGAGAGCGACCGTCTCAAGAGCCTGCTGGCCCGCGGCTTTCTGTTGAGCCAGGCGATCGAGCGCTGGCAGACGCGGGCGATCTGGGTGGTGAGCCGCGCCGATGCCGAGTATCCGAGGCGACTGAAGACGCGCCTCAAGGACGATGCGCCACCGGTTCTTTACGGCTGTGGCGACGCCACGATTCTGGAGACGGGCGGGTTGGCTGTCGTCGGTTCTCGGCATGTGGATGATGCGTTGGTCGAATATACCGAGGGCATTGGCCGGCTTACTGCCAAAGCGAGGCGCACCCTCGTTTCGGGCGGTGCGCGCGGCATCGACCAGGCCGCCATGCGCGGCGCACTGGAAGCCGGCGGCAAGGTGGCGGGGGTCTTGGCGGACAGCCTGGAACGGGCGGCCCTGTATCGCGAACACCGCAACCTTCTGATGGATGGGCAACTGGTCCTGATCTCGCCCTACGATCCTTCGGCCGGGTTCAATGTGGGGCACGCCATGCAGCGCAACAAGCTGATCTACGCGCTGGCGGATGCGGCCCTGGTTGTCAGTTCGGATTACGAGAAGGGCGGTACTTGGGCCGGCGCGGTCGAGCAACTGGAGAAGCTGCAGCTCGTACCTGTCTATGTCCGCTCGAACGGGGAAACCGGCAAGGGGCTGGAGGCTCTCCGAAGCAAGGGCGCATTGCCCTGGCCCAATCCAGAGACGCCGGAGGCCCTATCGGAGGCGCTCGCGGTTGAGGTGAGTCCGAGGAAAGCTGCTCCCGGGCAAAACGAATTCTTTTCTTCGGTTCGCGAGGAGCCCAAGCAGGCGTATGAAATCTCGCAGAGTTTGCTCCCTATCAATGACTCTTGCCCCCCGCTATCTATGGAATCGCCCTTGGCACCTGCCGATGAACTGTTTGCCAAGGTGCGGGAGTTGCTTGGGAAGATGAAAACGCCCAAGACCGACGCCGAGGTGGCTGCTGATTTGCATGTGTCGAAAAGCCAAGCGAAAGAGTGGCTTCAGCGATTGGTTAAGGAAGGTGTGATGGAAAAACATACTAAGCCTGTAAGATATGGGCCGAAGCCACAGCGTTCTCTATTGGAATAGAGTGTGTGCATAACAAGGCGCTGCATAGGGAATCATAAATAGTGGTCGCAAGAGTTGCCTATGGTGCAGAGCCACAGAAGAAGAGACTTGAGATAAGAGAACGCACAGTCGCACGCTACGAACTTTGGTCCTTTGACTTGTTGAACATAGATGGCTTTCACGTCCCGGCTATACTCAGACTGCATGGAGCGTACCTTGCTTGATCCAATCTTGAGGTCGTATAGTATTGTAGAGATCTTGTGGGAAAGAAGAAGGATTATCGCAAGCAACTGGAAGGACATCGACGTGCGCTGGAAGAGCACCTTCGCAAGATCGCGGCCGAGCGTAGCAAGTCCCGGCCTCGCCAGTGGTTGTTGAAGCTCTGGGGAAAACAGGTTAACCATATCCAGCAGCAAATTGAGAAGCTGGAAAGGAGATTGAAGCAATGAAGACGAAAAGCCCGACAGAGCTTGAAGAAGCTCTCGAGATTGTACTCGATGAGGCTTTGGATGCAGCACATCAGTATGCCAAAGGCGTCAAGAAACTCCAAGCCCTCAAGCCATCTGACCCAGATTACGAAGGCCGTTTTGGAGAACTGGCAGCTGCTGCATTTTTGCTCAAGCTAAAGGCGGACGCTGCACATAAGACCTTGGAGCGCATTATCGAAGCTGAGCCTAAGCTTGATGAATAAACCATAGCCTACCCATATCACTGCATACCTCATTGCCCTCTCTTAGCAGTTCGACTATGCTTCTCACTAGAGACCATGCCTAAGAAGAAGGAATAGAGCCTTCTAGATTTGCTCACACGCGCTGAGGGCGATCACTCTGAGGTTTTCATCGAGCGCGCGAACTCGTCATAGACTATAATCGCCTCTGGAGAGAATCGTAATGGCCAAGAAACGCAAAGAAGTCTTGAAACTCCTTGTCACCCTTGAGTTGGGCGAAGACGGTTACATCATCGCCGAATGCCCTGCTATTCCAGGATGCATGTCTCAAGGCCGCACTCGTGAAGAAGCCTTGGTGAACATTAAAGATGCAATTCTCGCCTGCTTGGAAGTTCGCAAGCAGCGGGGTATACCGTTGACGGTGGAGACTCACGAAGTCGAGGTGGCTGTCTGATTGCCTCGCTTGCCGAGGATCAGCGGGGAAGAAGCGGTAAAAGCGTTCGTCAAGGCAGGGTGGATCCTAGATCGATTGAGTCAACGGAACCACTTTGTGCTCAGCCGACCAAGTAGCCTCTACTCCTTATCCGTACCGAATCACAAGGAACTCGATACTGGCCTGTTGCGTAGCTTAATCCGTAAAGCTGGCTTGACTGTTGAAGGATTCTTGAAGCTCCTGAAGTCGTATTAGTGCTTTGCCCCAACTTCATTGCCCTCTTCTCATAGTTCGACTATACTCCTCTCTAGAGACCATGCCCAAGAAGAAGGAACAGAGTCTTCTCGATTTGCTCACCCAGACCGAAAGAGGACCCATTGAGCGGGATCTTCCCCAGAGCAGACCTTCTAGCAAGAAACACCCTGTTCTCCCAAAAGAATCGCACTCCCCTGTTATGCAACTGGAGTCGCTTGAGATCAAGAATCTCTGGTGCTACGAACAGGCCGAGATCGCCTTTGAAGATGGAGTCACCGTGATCGCGGGACCCAACGGCAGCGGCAAATCTTCACTCTTAGAGAGCATCTTCTTCGCTCTTTATGGGAGCAAGGCCGGACCGGCCATGGATCGTCCGCTAGCAGACGTGCTTCGCATCGGAGCGAATGTCGGCTCCGTTCAGTTGAAATTCTGCTACGGCCCTCAGAAGTATATTGCGCAGATGGCCCTCAGGCGTCGCGGTGAAAATGTCATCAGCGAGAAAGAGGATTGCCGCCTGACCCGCGATGATGGGGAAGAGTGGGTTGGTGTCGAGAATGTCTCTCAAGCTATCGAAGAGTTCTTTGGCATGAACCGCGACGATTTTACGAACTGCGTCTACGTGCGCCAGGGGGAGATCGATCGCCTGATCCGCGCAGGAGAAGAAGAACGAAGACGCATGATCGATCGACTGCTCCGGCTCGAAAAACTCGACCGCTATGCTGGGCGCGCGCGCGAAGGAGCGAGGCGGGCCCTCAACCGCAGGATGGATGTGCTCCGCCAACTCTGTTCGGATTTCAAGCGCGAAATCGAAAAACTGCAAGCTCAGAATCTCGAACGAAGTCGAGGAGATCTCGAAGAGAAGCTCCGGAATAAACAAGCGGAACTCAAAGATCTAGAGAAGAAGATCTCCCAAGCGGAGGAGGTGCAGCACGGGCTCAAGGAGAAGCTGCGGCGTATCGAGGAGCAAACTCGTGAGATCAAAGAACGCACGGAGGAGCTGACGCAGAAAGAAGATCAGTTCAAGCAATCTGAGGGAAAAGCCCAGAGGCTGCACGACGAACGTGAAAACCTGAAGAAACGCTATAAACAACTTGAAGATGAGTTGGACAAAGGGCTCTCGCAACTGAAGATGTCCAAGGACCCCATCGTCCGCTCTCTCAACAAGGCATCCCGTTGGGAAGAGGTGGAAGTTCTCCCTCAAGAACTTGCTCAGACGAAGACTCAACAAGAGTCACTCCATGTTCAAATTCGGGAGCGCCAAGTTCAAATGCTGCAAAAAGCCGAGAAGCTGTCTAGAGAGCGGGAATCGCTCCTAAAGGCTCTCGTGCAGGCAGAAACTCAAGAACAAGACCTCAAACGAGAACTTGAGGAGGCTCACGCACTGATAAGACAAGGCAAGTGCCCCGTCTGTAAACAACCCGTACACAACGATACGTTCGGTTCCAGCTTGACACAGAAAGAAAGCACGCTGCAGAAGCTGGCTGGACAGATCCAGAGTGAGCGAGAGAAGCTCCAAGTGTTGGAGTCTCAGACCGGCGCTTTGAAGAAGGAAGAGGACAAAGCGATTTGGAAGCTGAACGAGGAGTTTACGGCCCTCGAAGCGCGGCGCTCCCAGTTGGATGGACTCAAAGAGCTGACTCTTCATTTGCTGAAAGTCAAGGAACAGGGGCTTGACAGGAAGAACACGCTGAACACAGCTGTGGAAGCTCTGGAAATATTGAGAGATGAGCTGACACGGATGAAAGCTAAGATCTCAGATTTGAAGACCCAGCTGGGCGACACTTCGGAGCTTCACAGCAAATCGCAGAAGGTGCAAGAAGTGCTTACTGAATTAGCAACTCAAAAGGAAACACTTCAGAAGCATATCGGAGATCTGCTCCAGGAACGCGGAAAGGTCGATACTCAGCTTGGGCAATTAAAAAAATACCAAGAAGCTCTGGCCCAGACAGAAGAAGAGCTTGCAACTATCGAGCGACTGCAAGCAGAGCTTGAGCAGCTCACAGAATTTTATGGAGCTCTCAAACGTGAACTTCGGGTGCGAAACATCAAAGCTCTAGAACTTTACTTCAATCATTTCTTTCAGCTGATGGATTCGGGAGCTAGCTACCGCGGCGTGCGCGTCTCGGAAGAATACGACATCGCTGTAGAACTCAAGAACGGGAGTGTCATTCGGCCTGATCTCCTCTCGGGAGGTGAGCGGGCGCTCATCAATATCGCACTTCGCTCAGCGATCCATCAGGTGCTCGCCCAAGCGAGTACGCGTATGCCGCTCATCCTCGATGAGCCGACCATTTATCTAGATCGTGATCGCGTAAGTCGCCTGCAGTTTCTACTGGAAGAGCTGGGAGGGCGCATCGGGCAAGTGATTGTGGTTTCGCACGAGATGGGGTTGGTTGAGGGAGCTGATCACGAATATCGAACGGAGAAGACAGCGGACAATACGAGCCGCGTCACTCGGGTGAGATGATCATGCTCTCCAACGAAGCCAAGCAAACTCTACGAAATCAACTGAAGGCCTTTGGTGAACAAGTGCAGCGCCTGAGCCCAAATCACCGTGCGGAAGCCCGCCAGTTATTTGAAAAGCTCCAATTGAAGGGTGCAATTCAAGCGCTGACCCCACTGGAATATTGCTCTCAAAGCGTCCTCGAGCTGGCGAGTCGCTCATTGAAAGAGTATGAACCTACATACGCCATCGATGGCGGCAGCACACGACTTCAGCGCCTGGAGAATGGTACTCTAGTCTGCGCGTACCAAGCCGTGCTCTCCAGCGACCCGGACACGCGCTACAAAGACCTTCCACTGGAGGCATTCCGCTCGCTCTCGCTAGTCTCTCACTCTCAGAGGACGGACCTGGGTGGGGCAAAGTCTCAGCAATTCCCAAACGAGTACGTTCACTTCTGGCGCGTTCACATCTCTCGAACGTATCTGGAACATGAAGTCGAGCGCGTAGTGGGAAGTCTGGCCCGTATGGCTGCCGAATCGTATCACGCGCTACGCATGCTAAAAGAACTCAGCCCTAAACAGGGCCTGTTCATTGTCGATGGCAACCTCTACCCCATCGGTCTCTATTATTATCTCACGGGAGAAGATGATATTTGGCCGGAAGAGAATGGACCGAAGACGAGCTGGACAGAATGGAAGCCCGCTATTGAGATCTTGGCTCAGCCTGTGAGGGTCGTCGAGGCATTCCGAGAGCGTGGGTTGGCCCTGGTGGGCCTCAACAAGAACCCCGGCACTTCGTGGCTATTGGAGTTTACCCTGGATCGCGAGTCTCACAACTGGTCGAACGATGCGCAGTTTATCAGAGCTGTACTGAGCGGCACGCCGAAAGATGCTCTGGGCTATACCAACTGGTTCGTTCAAGAGGGTTACTCACTTCCTCAGCGGCGAGGGGAGAGTGTAGAGAGCTTCGACATCTTCGAACGTCTTTCATCTTTTGGGTTACTTCACGCACCCAAGGCCTATCACGTCTGTTTTTTCTATCTGTTCGATCCAAGAGTGAAGGCCGTGCTTAAGGTAGAAGCCCCGCGCATCGTCTTTGAGAAGCACGACCCTGAGAAGCTACGGGCTCAAGTCCTCGCTGAGATTGCGCAGGGCAAGGGCGTTCCACCGGCGATCCGGCGTGCGGACAGTCGAGCACGCATTACGGAAGAAGAGAGCGCAAGCTTGATCCGTGCCTGCGGCGTTGAGCTCGATCTAAGCTATAATCAGAGCCGGAGCGAAATGATCTAACACTCTGCGAGAGGCGAAACAAGATGGCCAAGAACGAAGAATTTGATCTAGAGCGAGAATTACAGCAACTGCAACTCTCCTCAGAACACTCTAGGCCTCCAACCGTGGGAAACACGCCCGCGGGACTGAAACCACTGAAGCCCGAGGAGATCGGACGAGTTGCCATCTCTGAAGAGCTGTTCATCAGCACAACCGAGAATTGTATTGAGATCTACGTCCCCGAAGAGAGGCGCAATGACGTAGCTGTGGGCCAATATGTGGTGATCCCGTTAGGCTATCGCGATGAGAAGCTCTTTTCCTATATCAAGAGACTCTCGTATCGCAAGCGCGACGCGATCGATGACATGAGCGAGGTGCACGTGCTCCTCAGCGCGGAGTCCATCGGCGAGGATGAATACATCCAACTGGCCGAGCTTGAGCCGATCTCGATGATCAGTGCGGAGGGATTACCCGTGGAGGTTCGCTACCTCCCGAAGCCCAATGCCCTCGTGCGGCGAGTCACGAGCAAGGACGAGGTCGTCCTGGGTCTAGATCTGCCGGAAGACGGACTCTTCTTGGGATATGTCTCCGTAAATGGAGAGCCCATCACATTGAGCAGCGGTCTTAAGATCCCGTATTACTTGAACAACGATGTAAAGAAGGCAGGCGACCCGCTCATCTTCACGCATATCTTGATCGCAGGAATGAGCGGGCGGGGAAAGACTCACACGGCCAAGAACTTCTTGAGGCAGATCGTGGGCTCAGAGTACACGTTGGAGCGGCGGGGAGGAGAGTGCCGCAAGCCGTGTCTTGTCATCATCGACCCAGAGAACGAATACTGGGGGCTTCGTGACGACAATCCCTCCGGCGTGCCGCGAGAAGAACTAGACAATCTTGTGGGCGTGGGTGGAAAACTCGGAGGCATTGGCAAAAAACTGACCGTCTTCTCTGGCGTCGAAGCGGGATGCTCTTACCGCGGGTGCGATGCCCATACAGACTTCATGATCCCCTTCGAACTGGTGAGCGACTTCCCATATCTCATTGCCGGAGGAGAACTCAACGAAGCGCAGTACACGGCCCTGGAGCGCCTCATTCGCGATTTTTTCAAGAGTTCGCCAGATAAGACGTATCAAGCGTTTCGTCGCTTCCTGGAAGATGAAGAAAAGATGCAGACCTACCTCGCGACGGACGTCATTCACGAAGCCACATTAGGAGCCATCCGCCGACGTGTCCTCTTGCCTCAATTCTCCCACATCTTCGATCAAGGCGCGAACTCCATCACAAAACTCTATGAGAGCATCTTCGCTGAAGACCAGGTGAGCGTCTTTCCCACCAATCATCTGAGCGCGGAGGGCGAGCGCGTAGTTGTATTGGCTGTCATGTCGTTGATTGCCGACGCCAAGACCAAGGCCATCGAGACGGAATGGGGACGGCGCATCTCTAGATTCCCCGTGATCTTGGCTGTAGATGAAGCGCACAATTATCTCACTCAAGCTCAAACTCAACAAGACAGAATCATCGTGGAGAAATTCGTGATGGCTGCCAAGCAGGGGCGCAAGAACCGCCTGGGGCTGGTGCTCATCACCCAGAACCCTCAAGATGTGAGCGAGGCTGTTCTCTCGCAGATCAGCACAAGGATTCTCTTAGGAATGGAGCAGGGGATGGCCGAGAGGGCAGGGGCTCCGAAGCAGTATCAGAAAGCGCTACCGTATTTTGAGAGGGGCCGGATGATCGTACACTCACCCGATAACAGTCGTCCCCTGGAGATTCGAGGGCTGCATTTTTGCGTGGTAAAACATTGATCACGAGTGCCGATGGACCAGCAATCTCCCGCGTTCGACCCTTTCAATAACAACTTCTTCCCCATTACGGATGGGCTGACCATCTGCGGAAGTGGCCCACCAATACTCGCCCTTAACCAACACTCGGCCTCGGGGATTGAGCTCTTCCTTGACCACGCCCATTGTTCCAATCATCCCCTCAATTCCCGTGACAGGCATCCGCCGCTGTGCGAGAAGCCCTTTGCTGGCAATGAAGACAAAAAGCGCCGCGACCACTCCCACGGTTGCCAGGATGTTCCACATCGAGAGCTGGAGATTCGCGTCAGGGATTTCAAAGAGAGTGAACGAACCCACGAGAAGTGACAGCACTCCACCCGTGGTCAGGATGCCATGCGTGGGTGTGAAAACATCTAAGATCATGAGCAGCACTCCGAAGAAGATAAGAGCCAATCCCACCAGGTTAATCGGCAGGACTTGTAACCCCAAGAAAGCGAGCAGAAGCGAGATGCCGCCGAGGATGAACCCCAATCCGATTGTAGGGCTGAGGAATTCGTAGATCAGACCATAGATCCCAATCATGAGTAGAATATAGACGAGATTGGGATCGGCTAGGTAATTGAGAAGCTGCTCACGCCAGCTCATGGGCAGATTTTTTAGTGGAACTCTTTCTGTGATGAGCATCCGCCCATCGGAGAGCAAGTAGCCATTGAGTTTCGTTAAGAGTTCTTCCTGGCTGTCGGCCACAAGATCGATGATCTTTTTATTGAGGGCTTCCTCCCAACCGGCAGTCACGCTGGAGCGGACAGCGGCTTCCGCCCAGTCGGGATCGCGGCCACGGACTTTCGCGATCTCTCGCGCCCACTCAGCCGTAAAGTTGGTCACTTTCTGGGTCACGGCATCCCCACTCTCTTTCGGCTTCTCTTCTTGAGACGGATCTTTTTCCTCTGGAGTTGGCTGCTCACTCGGAGAGCTTCCGTCGATGTTCACCGGGTGGGCTGCGCCAATCGTGGCTCCGTGGGCCATGACCGCCACATGAGCAGCCATGGTGATGAACGTTCCCGCGGATGCAGCCCAAGCGCCCGCTGGGCCTACCCAAACAACGATAGGGACCTTGGAATTGAGCATGGCATCCACAATATCTTTCGTGGAGGAGACAAGGCCGCCGGGTGTATCCAGCTGGATGAGCACCAGAGTTGCTCCTTCCCTCTCTGCGCGCTCGATGTTGTGGACTAAATAGTCTTTTGTCACGGGATTGATGCTTGCTTTCAGGGTGAGGATATGAATGGGCCCCTGAGCGGGTGATTGGCTCTGACCGGGGATACTTAAAGCGATGCCCGCAAGCAGAACGAGAACCCACTGCAGCCCGCTTCGAATGTGTCCCTTTCGTGCCAATGTCATCGAGTGGTGGAGGTGCCGGGACTTGAACCCGGGTCCGAAGATGCGTCCGCTTGGCTTCTACAGGTATAGTCTTGCGCTTTATTCTAGGGCACGGTGCTCCCGCAAGACCGGATCGCCATGCCTGAGCCCCCGAAGTTCTCGCTCCTCAGCCGGAGGCAGTCTGAAGAGCCAGCCCGCATGTTCGACGCTCGTCCCGAGCCCTACGGGCGGAGGCTTGGGCGAACGGCTCCCTTCTTAGTTTAGAGAGGGAGCAGCGTAAGCTAGTTCGTTGGCACTTATCGTGCTTTGCCGCCTGATTTAGGAGTGTACGGCAAACTCCACCTGCTGCCTTCACTTCGACATCCCCGTCGAATCCAGTCACCCCCATGTCAAAGAACAGTTATGACGCACTCTTCATTATAGCCATCGCAGGTGCCGATGCAAGGGGACCAAGAGAAGGACTATACTCACCGATTGACTCCCTCAGCCTCTCTGTACTACAATGTTTATGGAAACTTTGTATAGGGAGGTCCACTGTGGCATCGAAGATCATCAATATTTCACTACCTGAAGGGCTTCTCCAGGAGGTTGACCGGCTCGCCCAACTGGAGAAGAGAAGCCGTAGCGAACTCTTTCGTGAGGCCGTCCGGCGCTATCTCCAAGAGGCTTCTTTCGGCTGGGCTGTGACGGATCGGAGGGCCTTCGCAAAGCTCTCAGCCACATCACTGAACGATATCTGGGACAACCCTGTTGATGCGCAACTGTGGGATAACTGGGAGGAACGTCATGCCCGCAAAGCCAAGGCGCGGTGAGGTCGTGCTCGTCCCTTTTCCCTTTGCTGACCTGACGGCCACCAAGGTGCGGCCAGCTTTAATCTTGAGCAGTGCCCTGTATCACCGTACGGAACCCGACCTCATCGTGGCGGCGATCACCAGTCACGTCAATGCCCATCAAGGACCAACGGATTACCTGCTCCAAGAGTGGCAACAGGCAGGACTTGTGGCTCCTTCGCTGGTGAAAGTATCGCTGGCGACTTTGGAGCCTGGCTTGGTACGCCATCGCCTGGGACATTTGGCAGCACGAGACTTGCGGGAAGTCGAACGGAAGCTGAAGTTAGCCTTAGAGCTATAGCTTCTTTGATAAAGAGAAGGAGGACCAGCTAGGGACCGGTCCTCCCTCCATCTAGCAAGCTACGTTTCATCCCCGGAGGTCG
>Ga0154800_1130_pt9 | contig 19225 bp, 18 predicted proteins | sample Rifle2008BG16ft_FD_105808 | JGI IMG/M metagenome (GOLD analysis project Ga0154800, IMG submission 105808) | Candidatus Fraserbacteria bacterium RBG_16_55_9 | reverse complement strand
TCTGGTTGGTGGATGGGGGTGGGGGAGGCGGCGGAGGCTCCTGATCGCTGACTGTGATTTCCAATTCCACTGTGAGGCCTTGGCTCTCACCCGATGGAGGTTTGCCACGAGCGCTTGCGGAAAGCGCGTAGGTCCCTACCTGATCGGTAGCCTTCACTTCGTAGCTATTGGTCAGGACATCTCCGGCTTGAACGCCACCAATCTGAAATTTTCTTAAGTCACCACTCTGCAATTCAAACCCTTCGGGGAGCATAGCGACGATGGCAGCGAAATCGAGCCTTGCCTTCGCTTGAAGAGCGTCTATGACGGTGAAGACCTCACCCGGAGCAACTTGATCAGGGGCTTCCCGAGTGAACGTCATGAGGTCGTTCTCTTGGCTGTTGGTGCTAAGAAGAAGTGCCTTGAACATCGTGAGTGTCACCTGCTCCATCGACGGAGAAGCGGAATGTGGCTCGCGACCCGAGCTGCTCTGCCAACCCAATGGGGGAGCGCTAAGCAGCAGTAAAGCAGGGATTAAAATATAAATCAAGACTCGTTCGAACATGTCTCTCATCCACCCTCTCCTCTACCACGGATTCGTCCTGTTTATACACACTGAGCCCCTCTAGGGCAAATCCCTTTGCCTCTTCGGGATGGGAAGTTTGCGATTGATTTCCCATGATAAATGGGTTATATACAAGGGCGAATGAATTTTGAGCGAAGGCATTCGAGCTTGACCCCACTCTTCTGGATGGGGGTCATTGTGGCTGCCGACCAGTTGGCCAAGCTTGCCGCCGCGACATATCTTGAGCCCATGCGCTATATCCCAATCTTCGGCGAGTACTTCCGACTGACACTCACCTGGAACTCGGGAGGGGCTTTTGGGATCTTGGCGGGGCAGGGATCGCTGCTTACTGCACTTACGGTCGGCGTAGCCGTGACAATTCTGCTGGTCCTACTGCGGGGGGACCTCCAGTCGAAACAGGTCGTCCTAGGTCTGGCGGGGATTGCAGGCGGTGCCATCGGCAACCTCATCGATCGACTCTGGCTAGGAAGGGTCGTCGATTACCTGGATTTTGGAATTTCCCCTACGCTTCGGTGGCCCACATTCAATCTCGCCGATGCCGCGATCGTAACAGGGACGGCGCTTCTCTTATGGCGCCTCTTAGCACGGGGGTCCACCCATGAAGGGATGTTTCATCGTCTTTGAGGGCTTGGACGGCAGCGGCAAGACGACGCAAGCCCAGCGTCTATTTCGCTATTTTGAGAAACGGGGCCGCGAGGTGATCGCTGTGGAAGAGCCGGGGGGGACACCTTTTGGGGAGCGCATTCGCGCCATCTTGCTTGACGAGAGGAGTTCCCTGGAGCCGCTTACGGAACTCTTGCTGTATCAGGCCTCTCGACACGAACTCACGCGTCGAGTGATCCGGCCCGCCCTGGAACGCGGGGCCATGGTCATCTGTCAACGGTACGGGTACTCCAGCTTGGCGTATCAGGGATACGGTCGTGGACTTCCGCTGGAATGGGTCGCCGCTCTCACGGAAAGAGCCACAGAGGGCCTGACACCCTCTGTCGCGTTCTTTCTCGATGTTCCGGTGGAGGAAGGCTTGAAGCGCGTGAAACGCGAGCGCCAGCCCGATCGCATGGAGAGCCAAGGGCTGGAGTTCCTACGACGTGTGGAACAGGGGTATCAAGAACTTGCCGCGCACCATCCAGAGATGGTTCGACTGGATGGGACAAAGGGCCCGGAACACCTCTTTGAGGATATCCTCCGAGCCTTGGAACAAACGAAGGGGGGACAAAGCGGTGGAGTTTACCTGCACTAAATCTGCCATCATGTTCGGGGTGAAGACCGCAAACCGCGCTCTGGGCAGCACATTGCCCATTCTGGCAGGCATAAAACTTGAGATCCAGGGCTCGGAACTTAGGTTGCTGGCTACCGATCTCGAACGAGCGCTTATCGTGACGATCCCGATTGAAAGTTCCAAAGGGAAGGGAACGTGCGTAATCAACGGCCAGCTGATTTCAAAGATCACGGGCATGCTTCCGGATGAAGAGTTGAAGCTTCGACTGGACGATGCGGGCGATAAAGTCGAGATCACCTCGGGGGAAGCGACCTTTGAACTCTTGCTCCTTCCGGCAACAGATTACCCCGAGATCCCGGCCCTCCCAGGCGATACGCTCTGCGTCATCCAACGAGAGCGACTGGTGCGTGCGCTCGAGCGCACGACCTTTGCCGCCATGAGTGCTCGGGAGACCTCACGGCTCAATCTCACCGGTGTGGACATTCTCACTCGGGCAGAGGCGATCAAGATGGTCGCTACCAATGGGTACCGGCTCGCGCTCAAAGAAGAGCGACTGGAATCGGGCGCGCCCGAAGGCGAATACCTCATCGACGCCGATGCCCTCAAGGATCTTCAGAGCATTCTGGGCAGCGTGGAGGACGAACAGGTGAAGCTCGCCCATAAAGGAGGCCATCTCTTCTTCGCCACATCCCAGGTGGTCTTCATCGCGCGGGTCATCCAAGAAGAGTACCCGGACTTCGAGCGGGTCATCCCTCGTGATAATCCTGTGGGGCTTCACATGAAGCGCGAGGTCTTTCTGAATGCTCTGCAGAGAGCAGAGATCACCACGGCCGCCGAATCCGGAGCGGTCGTCCTCGAGCCGCGGGATTCTTCTTTACTCCTCAAATCTTCTTCCGCCGAAAAGGGTCACACAGAGGAACGCATTCCTCTGCTTAAGCCTGCGGGATCTCTGACCATCTCCTTCCGCGGTGAATACCTCATCGAGGCACTCCGACGGATGAGTTCATCAGAAGTAGTCCTCTGGCTCAAGGACTCAGAAAGTGCGGGATTGTTAGAGCCTACAGCAGACAGCGAGGAAGATCAGGGATTCCTCTACGTCTGCATGCCTATTCGGATGGATTGAAGTTCAGTCTTCGTCGTCTTGACCGCGCCCTCGGCGGCGAATGAAGGTCGGGACGTCCCAATCTCCTACTCGGTCCCGCTTTCTGGAACCTCTCTCGTTGAGCTGAGGCTGGTACTCTTTGAAGTCTTCCTCGGGCTCAATCTCCTCCAGCTCCTGGTCTTCGACTTGTTTGAAGCCGGTGGCGATCACCGTCAACTTGAGCTTGTCAAACCCCTCTCTGACGGTGGCTCCAAAGAAGATGTCGGCAGATTCGGACACGGCTTCTCGAATGAGCTGAGCCGCTTCTGTGACTTCTTCGAGCGTAAGATCCAAGCCACCTGTGACGTTTAAGATCACCTTCTGGGCTCCCTCAATGGATCCCTCAAGTAAGGGGCTGGTGATGGCGTTGCGGGCGGCCTCCTTGGTTCGCCCTTCGCCCTCCGCCTCGCCGATCCCCATCATAGCGGTACCCGCTCCTCGCATCGTGGCTTCCACGTCCGCGAAATCTCGATTGATCAGTCCCGGCGTGGTGATGAGATCGGTGATGCCCTGAACACCTTGCCGGAGAATGTCGTCTGCCAGCTCAAACGCGTTCATGAGTGTCAGATCTTGGGGAGCCACTTTGAGCAAGCGATCATTGGGGATGGTGATCAGAGTGTCGACATGCTGGCGAAGCTCTTCAATTCCTTTCTTTGCGCGCTCCGCACGCTGACGTCCCTCAAACGAAAAGGGCCTTGTGACGATGGAGACGGTGAGTATCCCCGCTTCACGCGCTAGCCGCGCGATCACGTGCGAGGCTCCCGTGCCCGTGCCGCCACCCATACCGGTGGTAATGAAAACCATATCTGCGTCTTCCAGCAGATCGCGGATCTCGGCTTCGGACTCCTCCGCGGCCTTACGCCCGATCTCGGGATTGCCTCCCGCTCCCAGTCCAGCGGTGAGTTTGGATCCAATCTGTAGCACTTTATGGGCTTCGATCACCGCGAGCACTTGAGCGTCGGTGTTGATGGCAACGAGTTCTACATCTTTGATCTTGGCCTTCACCATACGGTTTACGGCGTTGCAGCCGCCTCCGCCGACGCCGATCACTCGAATCTTTGCCGGTCCATTGCGGCGAGTGAGCTCCATTTCCCCTTCCTCCCTCATGGGACCGAGCCACGAAAGACTCGATCTAGCCAGTGCAGGACCCGCATCAAGACGGACTCGTCGTGTCGCCCGTTGGCTGCCCACCAGCGTCGGCCCTCGCTCATGTTCCCTCGATGGCCCCCTCTCGTATCATTGCCGTACCGGTAATGATATTCGCGGGATTCGAGGGCGTACTTGAGCAATCCGATGACGGTGGCGTACTGGGGGCTCTCGACGATATCACGTAGTCCATGAATGCCCTGTGGAGTCTTGCCGCGCCGGACCGCGACGTTGTACCGCTCTTGGACGAACTCCGGAAGGCCCTTAAGAAGAGCCGTTCCTCCGGTGAGTACGACTCCCGCAGGAATCAAATCCCGATACCCTGCGTCCTCGATCTCGCCCATCGCCAGATCAAAGAGCTCTTCGAGCCTGGGTTCGATGATCTTGGCCAGCTTTCGCTTGCTGACGCTCTTCTTCTCGCCGCTGATCGTGGTGATCTCGAAGCGCTCCTCACCACTCACTTCGTCCACACGCGGCAAGCCTTCCACACGCTTGATGCGCTCGGCTTCTTGATACTCCACCTTGAGGCCTACCGTGATATCGTTCGTGATCTGCTCACCCGCGATGGGCAGGACCTTAGAGAACCAAATGTCTCCCCGGCGGAAGATGGCGATATCCGTCGTGCCGCCGCCGATGTCCATGAGCACTATGCCTAGCTCCTTCTCAGCCTCCGTGAGGACGGCATAGCTCGACGCCAAGGGCTGCAGGACAATCTGCTCCACTTCCATCCCCATGTTGGTCACACAGCGGTAGATGTTGTGAACGGCCGTGATAGAGCCGGTCACGATATGCACGTCGACCTCGAGCCGTGTGCCCGTCATCCCCACCGGGTCCGTGATGCCTTCCTGGCCATCGACAATATATTGGCGAGGTATGACGTGAATGAGTTCAGAATCGGGAGCGATCTGAATGGCCTGCGCGGTCTCGATGACCCGTCGGACATCGTCTACGGTGATGGTTCGATTGTCCCGGGAGATGCTGACGGTCCCGGAGTTGTTGATGGAGTTGATATGCTTTCCCGCGATGCCCGCGTATACCCGTTCGATACGTATATCGGCCATGTTCTCCGCTTCTTCGACGGCCCGTTTGATGGAGGTCGTCGTTTCACCAATGTCGACTACGACTCCCTTCTCCAGGCCATGCGAAGGCGCTTTGCCCATGCCGATGATCTCGATGAGACCGTTCTCGATGCTCCCCACCAGGGCCACGACTTTGGTAGTCCCGATGTCAAGCCCGACGATCAATCCCCCTGACCCTCTCACCATTGTCTCATCCCTCTCACCGCCTGAGCGTATTTAAGTGATCATGAAACATATCATCGACACTTGTCAAATTGCACGAGGCCACTTCACGGGCCCAACATCACTTCCCCTTCGAAACGCAAATCCAGCGTGCGCCATCTTGAATCGCCCAGAGCCGAGAACACGCGATCCAGTCGGGTCAGCTGGTGTGCCAATCCACGGATTGGGAGGAGCACTCGCCACCCCTCTTGAGAGTGAAGCTCCAGATCGTATTCCCGGTAGTCAAGCTGAGTGAAGTGGCTGAGCCTTCGTCCCTCGAGCGAATAGAATTCCTGGATCACTCGCTGTGCCTGCTCGGTTGCGACCTGCTCTCCACTCGGCGTTTTCACCGTGCGAAGTCCCGTCACGATGGGTAAGTAGGGTTTCCCCTCCATGTCTCCCAGCAAAAAGCCTTCTCCATCGACCCAAAATAACCCGCGCCCCATCAGGGAGATGATCCCATACGGCTCACGGTCCTCGACACGGATATGAACTCCCACGCGACCTTGCGGGTGATTCTCGACTTGAAGATTCACGGTGCGGACGTTGGGCAGGCGGTGAAGCGCTTGTAGGACATTCTCTTGGGCAGATGAATTCCAGATCTGTCCCACTTGGAGGCTACTGGTCACACGGACCTCTGCGGCGCCGATCCTCTCACCACCTTCAACTGTGATCTCGTCGATCACTAGGGCTCTGCCTCTGAGGAGCATCCCCCCTACGAGAACGAGCGCTCCGAAGCAGACCGCCAGGAGAATTCCCCTTCTCACTGGAAGTTTTGGTTGGAGACCACCGCCAACTCTAGCCGTAGCTCCATCCTGAATTCTTTATACACCTTCTCTCTTGCAATGTCAATAAGGTGGAGGATGTCCCATGCGGTCGCACCCCCACAGTTGACGATGAAGTTCCCATGGATTGGCGAAATCATCGCTCCGCCACAACGCGAACCCTTGAGCCCCACCCGTTCGATGAGTTGGCCCGCTGTGAATGGACCACCAGGGTTTTGGAAGACGCAGCCGGCACTCGGCCAGCGCAAGGGTTGGCGTTCCCGGCGCCGCTGAAGCAACGATTCCGGATCGAAGCGCTGCGTGCTGCCCAACTGGAATTCTCCCGCCAAGATTGCCCAGGGACGTCTGCGAAATAGACTTGTGCGATAGCTGAACTCACAGTCCTCACGTGACAGATTCAGAAGAGCACCATCCTTCGTAAGCACGGTTAAAGAGAGCACATACTCTGAAATCGTCACCTCAGGGATGCCCGCATTCATGGCGACCGCTCCGCCCACGGTGCCCGGAATGCCAACCAGACCATCGAAATCGTAGAAGCCATGGGTTCTCAGATATCCCATTGTCGCACCCAGACTTGCCCCCGCTTGCACAATCAGATGATCCTCTTCGATTCGCTTGGCGCTGAAGTTCCGCCCCAGATGGATGATCAACCCTCGGTATCCCTCATCCGGAAAGAGCGTATTGGTCCCGTTGCCCAGTATGGACCAGGGCAACCCCCGCTCCTCAGCGAACGCCAATAGATGCTCCACTTCATGGAGAGTTCGAGGGCTGGCAAAGTAATCTCCCGGTCCCCCGATCAAAAGCGAAGTGTGACGACTCAAAGGCTCATTTCTTTGGATGAGCTCTACCAGCTCGGCTCGCTCGATGGGGCGAGCTATGTCATGGACAACAAGGGTAGTCATTCGCGAATCACGATCCCTTCTCTACCCAGCGGTGCAGGATCTGCCAGATGTCTCCAGCACCGAAACCGATGATGAAGTCGCCTGGAACTGTCTGTTCGTTCAAGAACGAGTGGATTTCTTTTGGATGGCTCAAGTAGTGCACCCGTTCGCGGTCTTTGCTCATGGCCTCCACCACAGATCGAGCATCCACACCCGGAATCGGGGCCTCGAAGGCCGGGTAGATATCCGTCACAACGACCAGATCGGCCAGCTCAAGCGCCCGCGCAAATCGCTCGTTCATGTAGCGTAAGCGAGAGTATCGATGAGGCTGGAAGAGAGCGATCACCCGCTTGGGCTTCCACCCAGCGCGCACGGCAGCCAGGTTCACTTCGATCTGCTCGGGGAGATGGGCATAGTCATCGACGACGACGACTCCGTTCTCTTCAAGGATCTGGAAGCGACGCTCGGGCAGACGGAACTCTTTCACGATGCGAAGCATCTCTTTAAACTCAAGCTCCAAGAGATGCCCCGCGAGCAGTGCCGCCAGAGCGTTGGCGACGTTGTGACGACCGGGAGCAGCGGCAAGCTCTAGCTCTCCCACCCGATCGCCACGAAAAATCAGATCGGCACGCGTACTCATGCGATGCTGCTCGATGGAAGACGCCACCAGATCTGCCGGTTGCTCGATTCCGAACGTGAGTGCCTCTCGCGCGTACGATCTCAACGTAGCTGCAGGTGGGTCGTCGGCGTTGAGGACTGCCTTGCGGCTCTGGGAGACAAACCGGGCGAAGCCCGCCAGCAGAGCTTGTTGACTCCCATAATGGTTGAGGTGGTCGCACGCCACGTTCGTGACCACGGCAGTATCTGGGTGGAGTTGGGTGAAATACCCATCGCTCTCGTCCACTTCGGCGACCAGCCATTGGCCTCTGCCCCAGCGAGCGTGATGGCCCAATGTGGGAGAGGACGCTCCCACAAGGAACGTTGGATCTCGCCGACTCTCCAGTAATAGCGAGGCGATCATGGCACTGGTCGTCGTCTTGCCGTGAGTTCCAGCTATGCCAATCGACTGATGCGCGTTGAACAGTTGAGCCAACAGCTCTTGACGATGCAGGATCTTGCACCCGCTGCTTTGGGCAACTTGAAGTTCCACATTCGACGGCTGTATAGCCGAGGAGTAGACGACGGCCTCCGGCGAACGCAGATGGAGGCGATGATGTCCTTGATGGACAGGGATTCCTGCAGCACGAAGCTGCTCGGTCCGTGCGGTCTCTCTAAGATCCGAGCCGCTGACGGGATGGCCTTGCTCGTGAAGTACCCGCGCTAAGGCGCTCATCCCATCCCCGCCGATTCCGATGAAGTGATACGATCCGCGAACGCTTTCCATAATCGAGATACGCCTCGACCTCCCTGATCACGTGATTGAGTGCATCGGCATTACCCAGATGAGCACTTCGAGTGGACATCTCTTGCAAGCGGTCCTCATCTCGAAGCGTGTTCACAATCTCGTCCGCGAGCTGAGTGTCTTGGAGCTGATCTTCCAGCAACAGACGACACGCCCCTCGCTCGGCCAGCCAGCGGGCATTCTTCTCCTGATGTCCATCTGCGGCTCCAGGCCATGGGACGACGATCGCGGGTTTCCCCAGCGCCGTAAGCTCCGCCAGTGTGGCACCCCCCGCTCGGCAGACCACAAGAGCTGCCGCTTTTAGTAGAGCGCCGATCTCCGCTGTGTGTTCAAGCACAGTAATTTGACTGCTGCCACCACCATCACTCAGGAGCTGAGCGTTCAGACGAGGTGCGTCTTTCCCTGCAACGATCACCAGTTGAATCCCCTGGCGCTCTAGGCGTTCACGACCGTTCACCAGCTGCTCGTGCAAAGCCCGAGCACCCTGAGATCCCCCCATGACCAGCACCATCGGCCGTGCTGGATCGAGCTTGAACAGGCGTTTTGCTGCGCTGGGATCGAGGTGATCTCGAGCTTGGAGGATCGAGGAACGAAGAGGGACACCCGTCGTCACTACCCGCTTGGCCTGAAGAGAGAGAGCCGCGTCGGGATATGCCAACATCACGCAGTCCACCCAGGGAGCCAAGACTCGATTGACCAGACCGGGGATGACGTTCTGCTCGTGGATCAACGTGGGAATGCGCAAGAGAGTGCCCCAAAAGAGCGGCGCGAACGAGGCGTACCCCCCTGTACCCAGAATCAAGTGGGGTCGAAAGCGCCCTACGATCCTTAGGGTCTGAACCAAGCCCAACCCGTTCTGCCACAGCGCGGAGCTAGCTTGCTTTGAGAAGCGACGCTCGATGCCTCGAGCTTGGATCTTAAAGAACTCCACCCCAGGACAATCGGGAACCACCCGAGCTTCCAGTCCGCGCTCCGTGCCCAGGTAGCCGATCCGGACGTCCTTGCCATATCGTTGGCGAAGACCCTCGATGAGAGCCAGGGCTGGGTAGAGATGACCTCCCGTTCCCCCACCGGCGACTAAGATGTTCAAATGCCCCTCCTTCCCTTTCTATGGGGATTGCGACAGAGTGTCGTGAGATATTGAGCAAGATTCCGATCATGGCGAGTGAGATGATCAGTGAAGAGCCGCCGTAGCTTACGAATGGCAGCGTCAAGCCCGTAACGGGCAACGCTCCCACGGCCACTCCAAAATTGATGGCCGCTTGAAAGGAGAGCGTGAAGGTGATCCCCGAAGCGAGCAAGAATCCGAAGCGATCGGGAGCACGAAACGCGATCTGAAATCCCCGCCAGGCCAAGTAGGCAAAGAGCCCCAGAACCAAGGCCGCCCCGATCAGTCCCAACTCCTCGCCAATCACCGACAGAATGAAGTCGTTATAGGCAGAGGGCAGATAGAGCCACTTCTCTCGACCGGCTCCTAGCCCCCGCCCAAAGAGTCCTCCAGATCCGAGCGCGGTCAGCGATTGAATCAAGTGATAGCCTGCTCCACTGGGGTCCGCGAAGGGATTGAGAAACGTAAAGAGCCGAGCCCGACGATACGGCGCCAGCAGGAGTAACCCCGTAACCAAAGGGAGACCGACCAGTAGGGGAGCCAGGAGATGCATCAACCTCGTGCCAGCCATGAGAAGCAGGAAGACAACGATGGCCCCGTAGATCACAACGAGCGCAAAGTCCGGCTGGGCCAAAGCGATCAACGCCAGAAATCCGAAGAGGGAGAGAAATGGAAGCACGCCCGTCGAGAATTCTCCCAGTTTCCCTGCCTCCTCTTTTCTCACCAGTGACGCAGCCATATAGATGATGAAAGCAAGTTTGGTCAACTCGGTGGGTTGAATGGAGATCGGGCCTAAGCGAAGCCATAGCCCATCGGGAGCGAGCGCAGGCACGAAGGTCAACAGGGTCAACCCCAAGGCGGCAAGCAGAAGAATCCCGTCCCTCGCAAAGAGCTTTCGATAGTCGACCCGCACCAGGAAGACAAGCAGCGCAAATCCGACGCCGGCTGCAATCAACTGTTTCACGAAGAGATACTCCGGGCGCTGGTAACTCTCATACGAAATGGGGGCACTGGAAGAGGCAACCATCACTAACCCAAAGAGCGCGAGCGCCGTTGCGATGATCATCAGCGAGAAGTCCGGTGATCCCATCGCTCGATTGCCCCACTCGAACCTCTCCACATGGCGCATTCGACTTCCGTTCTCGATCCAGGGATGCGGCCCCCGCAAGACGACACCTCCCTACGTGCCTGGCAGGCTGTGAAGCAGAGCAATAATAGGCAACAATTGGCGTTTCTATTTGTAGCGCACCCTAGAGATCCTCCGAAGGACCCCTGCTAAGGCGCTGCAGCCAGTTGATCACTCCGTAAAGTGATGGCTGTCTGAGGCAGGTAGGAGCATACGATGTGCTTGAAGTGTTCGCCGCGTTCTTCGTAGTTTCGGAATTGATCGAAGCTGGGAGAGGCAGGAGAGAAAAGACAGGCATGGGGGCGAAGCTTGAGAGCTTCCTCGATGGCTTGGCCTACGTCTGTCACGATTCGAAAGCTTCGATAGCCCAAAGACTTCAATTCAAGTGCCCAGCGTTCGCGTGTCTGCCCCATAAGAAGAACGGCTTGAACATTCCGCTCTTGAATGGCCACGGCCAGTTCTTTGAGGTTGTCCCCTTCATCGTATCCTCCGAGAATGAGGACCAGTGGTTCAGGAAACGACTCAAGCGCGGCCCGCGTGGCTGCAGAACTCGTGGCCTTCGAGTCGTTGTAGAAGCAGACTCCATTCACTTCCGCAACGAACTCCAAGCGATGGGGTAACCAAAGAGCCCTGGCAAGATCGAGTCGCTCATGGGTGATCGCAGGATCGAGCAGCCGCGCGGCCTGAAGCGCGCCAGCCAAGTCCTCTCGTTGATGCCTGTGGAGGTTTGGCTGAAGAGTTTCCAGATCCTTGGCAGAGTATTTCAGCACCCGAGAACGGATGGGATGCGGGAGCGCGATGTCGCGCTGCACGAGAGCAAAATCACGTTCTGTCTGTTTTGCGAAGAGCCGACACTTGATTGCAAAGTAACACTCTAGGCTTCCGTGACGATCCAGATGATGCGGCGCGAACCGGGTGAAGACGCCAATATGAGGCCTAAACGTGTCGACGTGTTCCAACTGATAGCTGCTCACTTCGAGGACTACAGCTGTTTCTTTGTTGATCTTACCCAGGAGAGCGATGAGCGGCTGTCCAATGTTGCCCGCGACGACCGTGGGGTGACCGTAAGATTTGAGCAACTCGGCGACGAGGTGGGTCGTGGTCGTCTTGCCCACGGTGCCGGTGACGGCGATGATCTTTTCACTTTCAATGAAACGATAGGCCAGCTCCAGCTCACTCAGAATGGGAATGCCTTGCGCGCGAGCTTTCATGAGCACAGGAACATCGCAAGGGATGCCAGGTGAAGGGATGATCAGATCCGCTTGGAGTGCTCGTTCACTGTGGCCGCCTTCTTCACAGGAGATACTGAGATTGGCTAACTCATGCTGGACGGAAGACGGAATCTGAGCCCGATCACTCACGAAGGTCACGGCATGCTGCCGGGAGAGGAAACGAGCTGTAGCCTGACCGGTTCGACCTGCACCCAATACTGTGACGCGTGCCCCGGCGAGATCATTCGGCACAGAGTTCTCCCTCGATGTGCATCTCGTAAAGTAGGGAGATGCTACGCCAAGGAGAAAACTCACGCAAGGACAGACGTCTTTTGGCTATATCGCACAACGCACAAGACCCACAAATGGAGAAGACCACTGCCCTTCGGCAGCGGCCTTCTCAATCCGTTTGAGGCGCGGCAACAGATTACTTGCCTTTCTTGCCGCCCTTCTTCGCGCTCTTCTTCACCTGCCTCACCCCCTTTTCATCTTCCCCTCAAAACATTTATTCTAGTGAATCAAGCCCGCTAAGAATAGTGTGCGCATTACATTCTGTGCGCTTGCGACCTTCGATTGGGAAAGCCACTTTGGCATTTCCCCTGATGCTCCATTAGTATCGTGGCAAGGAGGATTCCATTGCCCCCATCGCGAAGCGTGGCCATTCATTGCTCATCCCTGGAGGCTACGGCACACGCAAAGAGATGAACATTGACCTGTCACTCTATGTCGTAGCGAAGTTGCTGGGCACTGAGCAAGCTCTCGAGACAGCTCAATACATGGAATACGATTGGAATCTGGAGCGATGAGCCCGGACAGGGAAAGCTCTGCTGCCATCGCTTCCGATCGCGCGGCCCGCATGGGTTTGATAGCCCTTCTCATGGGTGCCGTTGGCATCGCCTTCGCTCCCATCTTTGTACGGCTGAGCGAGCTTCAGCCCAGCGCCACAGCTTTCCATCGCCTGCTCTTCGCGCTTCCGCTCCTGTGGATCTGGACTACGATGGAAACCCGCAGCGACCGACCCCCCCGCCAACCTACCCAATCCAGTGAGATTGGGTGGCTCGTGCTTGCGGGTCTGTGCTTCACCGGCGATCTGGCCGTATGGCATTGGTCCATCCGCTTCACTTCCGTTGCCAACGCAACGCTCTTCGCCAATTTTGCTCCCATCTTCGTGAGCACCGGAGCTTGGTTGTTCTTGAAAGAGCGAATTACTTTGACGTTCGTCGCAGGGCTCGTGTTCGCACTCTTCGGGGCTTCCTTGATGATCGGAGCGAGTTTTGGGTCAGGGCCACAGCGTGTGCTCGGCGATGGCCTCGGACTCATCACCGCTGTCTTTTATGCAGGGTACATCTTGAGTGTGAAGCGATTAAGATCCCTTTTTAGCACGGCGACGATCATGGCCTCGAGCGGTCTCGTGACCTGCGTCGCCCTGCTCCCCATTGCTCTTCTCTCCGGAGAAAGCTTGATTGCCACAAGCCTCTGGGGTTGGGCCGTGCTCATGGGCTTGGCTTGGATCTCGCACGTGGGCGGGCAGGGTCTCATTGCGTATGCCCTGGCTCATCTGCCGGTCTCGTTTGCCTCTGTCGCGCTTCTCTTGCAGCCGGCAACTGCCGCCGTTCTCGCTTGGATCCTCCTTGATGAGTCGCTCGGCCCGCTTCAGGCAACCGGAGGTGCCCTAGTCCTGCTGGGCATTCTCCTTGCGCGGCGTGCCTCGTTGCCAGCTGCCGCATGAAGACCCCTTGAAGAGAATCGGAGTTTGCGGCATTGCACGCACTCGAGAACCGCCTACGCGGTGATTGAGGAGATGATCCAGAAATGGATGGCCGATGGTAGAGCGATTGCTTAGGCCGTTGGCTCAAGGCAGCCATGCTGGAGAAGATCTTGGAAATAGGGTCCATCCGTTCACCCGTGTTTTGTCATCGCGCGCTCAATGCGATCTTCTAACACTTGTTCTCGCTGAAACTCTTCGAGCTGCAGGAAGAACTCGGCAGATTGATAGAGCGCCTCACGGGGGACCAAACCGACGATCTCACTCCCCACAATAGAAATCCCATATCGCTCCGCCTCGCGCTGGACGAGTGCGAAGGCTCGATACAAGGGAGTCTCTTGATAGTGGGTCATGTTCATCGAGACTTGCACGATCCCTCGCTCTTCGATCTTAAATCCCAGGGCCTTCACATAGCGCAACCCACCACTCGAATGACGCACCGCCTTCGCGATCCTCTGCGCAATTTCGAGATCATCTGTCCCCAAGTTCACATTGAAGGCGATCAACGGCATGCGAGCTCCCACCGCCACGACTCCCGCTGTGGGATGGATCTTCCGGTCCCCAAAATCCGGAGCCCACTCCGGCTCCTCAATTTTAGCTGGAAAGCCTTCGAACTCTCCCTGGCGGATCTTTGCCAAATCTTCTCGCTCACGCCGACTTGCGGATCGTTCATAGAGATAGACGGGAACCAGGAATCGCTCCCAAATCGCTTGCCCGACTCGCTTGGAAATATCGACGCACTCATCCATGGTCATGCCTTTGATGGGGACAAAGGGAATGACGTCCACAGCCCCCATGCGAGGGTGTTCACCGCAATGCTCACGAAGATCGATCAGTTCGATGGCTTGGGTGACCAGGCTCAACATGGCACGTTCAACAGCGTCCGGAGCCCCTACGAACGTGATGACCGTCCGATTGTGAGCGGCATCCGAATCGACGTCCAAGAGCCAGGCACCGGATATCTGGCGCACAGCCGCTGCCATTTGATCAATCTTTTTCTGGTCTCGGCCCTCACTGACGTTGGGGATGCATTCAACGAGTTTGGACATCGCTGGATTCAGAAGTGCTCATGAGCGAGAGCACAGCCTCGGCGACCAATTCATTCTCAACTCTTGCCGCGACTTCCATTCGATACAATCCCCCACGGGCTTTCAGTAGCTTCGCCTCATAGAGTATCTGGTCGCCCGGCACCACTTGCCTGCGAAACCGCGCCCCATCGACGCCAACCAGTAAGCCTTGAGCCTGCAGGTGGTTCGAGTGCTGGTGCATCAAGATCCCCGCTGTCTGGGCCATGCCTTCTATAAGAAGCGTGCCGGGCATGACCGGTCTACCGGGGAAGTGCCCCACGAAGAACCACTCATTCTGACTGACGTTCTTCAAAGCGACGACGCGATCCGGTTCGCGCTCCAGCACGCGGTCGACCATCAGATACGGGTAACGCAGTGGCAGAATCTCTAAGACCGTCGGTTCACACTCTCTCGGGTTATTTGTTCTCATTCTGATTGAGCTGAGCACTCAGCCGGATGATGACCTCTTGGGTGATGTCATCCGCATTTCCGGGTTGCGAATGGAGCACGAGTGGATTATATTGGCTAGCCTGGTTGTCGAAGATGAGGCTGTAGCCCTTCTCCTGTCCGATTTCTCGAATGACCCCAACCATCGCTTGCTGGATGGGAACGGAAAGATCAATATTGATGCTATCCAGCTGGCGCCCCAACTTCACAACCTCCTCGTCATGCTGTTGCTTGCTGATATCCCCCTCTTGGAACTTCTTACCCCAATCCTTGATTTGTTGCTCGATTCTCGCTTTTTCCTCCTCGTACTGTTGGAGGGCTTTTTGCACCTGCGCACTCTCTTGCAGCTGCTGCACATCGAGGTGTGCCCGCTGGCATGGATCACTGTTTTTGTTATAGAGGCAGGCCATGACCGCGAACATATCCACGTACGCCATCTTGAAGCTGCCTGTCCCACGAGACGAAGAGGCTTGCTCGAGAGCTGCCACTCGCTTGTCCAGATCCGAGGACGTGCCGCCACCCTTCCAGATCTGCCCTCCGAAAAATCCAAGCCCCAACGCAATCACCACGGCAACGACCAGTAAAGCTGCCCCCACCCCTTGTTTCATCTTCGAATTCTCCTTTCCCAGTTCTGAGCGATCTTGATGCATGCAAACGTCACTTTGCTGTCAGAATGCGTGACCAGACTTGCTCTGTAATGTCGTCCAAGACAGTTCCTTGGATATACAGAACCACGTCCTCACGCTTCATCACAACGTCATAGCCCTTTTCCTGAGCGATTTGGTTGATGGCCGCTTGAATCGGACCGGCTACGGCCACGAGGAGGTTGTTTTGAGCAGACCGTTGTAGCTCAAGGGCCTTTAAGCCTGCATCCTCCTTGCTGATTTGGCCATTTGCCACTTGCTGTTGCAACAGCTCGATCGAGAGCTTGATCTTGTCCAGTTCCTCCTTGAGCTGCTCCTCGAGAGCAGGGTTGTTCTGTTGATAGCGCAGCGCCAGATCGTTGACTTTGACGACGGCAATCCGTTGAGCTTTGAGGGGAGTCTGAGCTGCGCTCCCTCCTCCTTGTTTTTCTAGGGACGCAAGTCGATTTTGAAGATTCGCCAACGCCTCCTGTTCTCCCGACAGGACGCGTCCCCCGAAGAACCCAGCGACCAGTGCCCCGATCACAACCAGCGCCCACATGGCTTGTTTTGCCATACGCAGAACTCCTTCCTAGAACTTAGAAGAGTGAGCCAAAGCCGAATTCCACCTTGAAGTATTCGATTCGATCCGTAACCGGCCACGCGAAGGCCAAGCGAATCGGTCCGACGTAGGGCAGTGCGACGCGAGCCTCAATTCCGACAGACTTCTTTAGTTCAAAGGGAAGCCCGCTTCCCACATCGGCGAATAGAGCGATCGAAAAGACCGTCGGGATGAATTGAATGCGGTATTCCAGGTTCATGTACCCCATCGTAGGAGTGCGCTCTGGAGTGATTCCCCTGAGCGTCGTCGAGCCTCCCAGCATGAACTGCTCTTGCGGGTCATTGAGGAGATCCAGGCCAAGACCGCCGACCAGACGGACGGCGATGTTCTGGTCCTCCAGGGTGGAGAAATGGCGGATCACCGTGGCTTGGAGCTTGGTGAATTCCGTTCCCAGAGCAAAAAAGCCCGCCTGCTCCACACGGAAGGACTCGAGCCCTCCTCGAGTAGCGAAGAGCGGGTTATTTCGATCGTCGTAGTTTAGAGTAAGGGAGATCGAATCCGTCAACCCGTGCTCGATCTTTGGTCCATCCTCCCCTTCGAAGTCCTTGGTAAAGGTCTCATGTCTAAGACCGAAGATGAGTTGTACGCCCTCCCACGGGTACGCAAGCGAAGCTTCTACGCCCACGCGGTTTAGGAAATACGCCTTCTTGACAGGCCTGGGGATGTCATCCTCTTCGCTCGTCTTCTCGTTGCTGTTGTTGTTGAAGAGCTTGATATCAAAATAGTCGCTCCCCTCCACCAGCGTGCGGCTTTGATACTCCAGCGTCCAGTTCATGACGGCTTTCCCCAAGATCCCGCGATCGAACTGCAGCGAGACATCCTGACCAGTCCCGTAGAGGTTCTTCCCGTTCACACTGAGCTGCCCCACGAGTCCTTCCGAAGAGACAGAGAAGCCCCCATTGAGGCTGCCGAGCTTCTCTTGCTCTGCCACATCGATGATCATCTTCAGCGCGCTGCTCGACTCGATAGGCTGGAAGTCAAAGCTGACGTCTTTAAAATAGCCCAAACTCAGAAGCTTCCGGTAGCTATCCGCTAAGCGGAACTGATTGACCAGCTGCCCGGGCTCTAGAGTGATCGTTTTGGCGATGATCTCTGGCTTCGTGCGCGGAAGTCCGCTCTTCGCTGCCGTTGTGCCCAGGATGTTTCCCAAGAAGTCAGACACGTGAGTCAGCAGCTGGAGCAAGATATTGCTATTCTGCTCCGATGGAGGCTCCTCAGCCGGGGACTGGACGTTCCCCACAGGGACCTCTACAGGCCCCGCAGAAGTCAGACGCAGGGTAGGGTAACTGTTCTGGCGGATCTCGATCTCCCCAATGCGCCCCTCATCGACTCGGAGGGTGAGCACTTCATCGACGAGCTGCTCCTTGGTGAACTTCACCATGAAATACCCTTCTTTACGATAAAAGCGATAGACACCTTGCAGTGCCGTGAGCAGTTGGTAGTTATCCGCCGCTCCTCCCGGCAGTTCAACCCTGGGCAAAAGTTCTCCTTCCGAGAAGGCCGTATTGCCGATGAATTGAATTCGCTTAATGGCTTGAGATCCCTCGATGAGCTGGAGCACTTTGAGGTTGAGCACGAGTCTGACTTGGTCCGGTGCACTCCCTTTATCGAAGGCGACATCTTCAGGACGCAGGGTCTCAAAGTAGACAGACTGCGCAAGCCTCTGGAGCACTTCTTGCATCTGCTGTAACTTCACAGGTCGGAGCACCGGCAGATCCGCCATCATCTTAAGAACCTCGCTCTTCAAGGGTTCTTCCAGTCCTTGGAGATCAATGGACTCGATCACACCCTCGAGGACCTGGATCTTCAGCGTTTCTCCTGGCTCAACATTGCCAATCGCAAACAGAAAGTATCCCTTGCTCTTGTATTCTCCGCAGAGGCTGGCCGGAGGAGGATTCGGGGCACACCCACCCTCCCCAATTCCTAGGGCGTCGGCCAGCTTATTGGTGTTTAGGACCTTGCCGGGCTGGATTTCTTGGTCTTTGAGGATCGCAAGCATTCGCTCCGTGGTCACTAAGTAATCCACAAGCGGCCAGCGCAGACTCAACCCGATCAGTGGGATATCCAGTCGTCGACCCTCGTTCCAATCTCGATTCCCGGTGATCTCAATCTTCTGAATGACGGGGTTCTCGACCACCTTGAAGATCACGACAATCCCATCCTCTACAAGACGATAATCACCTGTGGCGTTCTCCAAGGGCCCCATGTCTTTCAACTTGAGCTCTGCACGCATGAGGGCATCCGGCAAGGTGATCTCGTCTCCTTCTTTGAAGGGCAAAACGGCCTTAATGTCCCTGGCGCTGATGTGATCGTTTCCTTCAATCTGGATCTCAACGACCTTGGTCTTCCCCGTTTCGGGGGCCTGTTTCGCATGAGCCATCTCCACAGGGCTAAGCCAGAGGGCGGCCAGCCCACCCGCGACGATGAGCAGAAATGCTGCGAGCGTCTTTAGTCTGTACCATGGAATCGAGTTTTGACCCATTTCACACTCCTCCTTCAAGCAGATCCAATGAGCTACGATACTGGACGGCTTCCGCTATGTGTGCGGGTCCGATGAGTTCTGACCCTTCCAGGTCGGCTACGGTGCGCGCGACCTTGAGCACACGACCGTAGGCCCGTGCGCTCAAATGAAAGCGATCAATGGCGCTTTCAACTAACCCTTGAGCGTCTTCTGACATGATACAGTACTTACGGATCTCTCGGATACCCATTTGGGCATTGATATAGGTGCTTGTGCCCGCAAATCTAGCGTACTGACGCTTGCGGGCTTGCTCAACCTGCTGACGAATCCCTTGGGAGGATTCACCGGCAGGTTTGCCCATCAGCTGCTCCTTGCT
>Ga0154800_1047_pt4 | contig 21072 bp, 15 predicted proteins | sample Rifle2008BG16ft_FD_105808 | JGI IMG/M metagenome (GOLD analysis project Ga0154800, IMG submission 105808) | Candidatus Fraserbacteria bacterium RBG_16_55_9 | reverse complement strand
CGAACGGTGGATCCACAAGCACGAGCGTCATCTTCTGCAGGCACTCAACGAACTCGAGAGACTCATAAAGGAGGAGCCAGATGGACAAGTCTGAGACCGTGTACGTCATGTACATTGCCACCACGCCTGAGAAACTCTGGGCCGCGGCTGGCCCGCGATCCTGAGCGGACTGAAGAGTCTTCTAGAGACTGGCCGCCCGTTGCCGAAGTTTGACTTGTCGGCGTAGATGACAGTGCAACTGCTGATTGAGATAGCCTTCACCTTTGACCGTCACTTTCAGCAATATGGGCTGAAGACAATGCCTGCCAGGTTGCCCCGCAAGAAAAGGTAATGGTACAGTTCTCAATCCTCGACATCTGCGTACATACTCTCTAAAATGACGTATAGTGATTCCTATGAAAGCCAAAGAGAAAAATCTATTGGATCGCATCACGATTGATCCCAAAGTGCTCGTCGGTAAGCCAACGATCCGCGGCCTACGAATCAGCGTTGAACAGATTTTGAGAGCTTTGGCTGCCGGTGTACCCTCCGAAGACTTGCTTGCGGATTATCCGGAACTGGAGCCAGAGGACATCCGTGCAACTCTCGCATATGCAGCCGAACTTGTAGCAGAGGAACAAGTATTTCCCATCCCGAGCAGGTAAACAGTGAAACTCCTGGTGGACGTCGGCGTGGGCAAGATGGTAGAAGAGTGGCTGCAAGCCCAGGGACACGACGTCCTGGCTGTGCGAGAACTGGACCCACGGCTGCCGGACAGGCTGCTTTTCAGTCTACCAGAGTGATCGTCTGCGAATTCGGGGTTGAAAAAGCGCGATCGGATAGAACGACCGCTCTACGAGTACGAGAAGAAGACGTTACGATAGCTGATTGTTCTTGCTGAGCTAGCGGGCAAGGGTTTTCATTGTAACGCTCCGGTTCAGCGGCGGCGCAGAGCGCCGTCCGCTGCAACCGGTTGTTAGACGGCCCGCCGCATGACTGTGGTGATCGCCCAAACCACCAGCGCCAATCCGACGGTCTCGCCCGCAACCAGAGGCCAGTATCCCTGCTTGGTGTCGCCGATCAGTCCGATGCTCGTCCAAGGAACATAGAGTAGTGCGAGAATCACGAGCGGCCAACGACGACCGTCCTTCAAGCCAAACCATGCCGTCAGCGTCCCGACTGTGCCGAGAGCCAAGAACAGCGGGGCGAGCCAACCGTAGTTTGGTGGTATCACCTGCGCCAATCGGAGACCGCCGATGATCAGGCCGTTCACCACGAAGAGCAGGCCGATGCCCACCAGCACATGCTTCGCGATCAAGGACTGCCTCGCAGCCGTCTGATTAGGTGCCGTCGGTCTCACGACGCCCCCCAAAGATCGCTCTTGAACCTCGCAATAGCCCGATGGCCCAGAGTGCCAGCAGGAGGAACTCCAGCACGGAGACCGGACCCATCCAACCCACGAGGAGGTGATCGATGACTGTCATCGGGAGCCCGTAGCAAAGGCCAGTTGCCAGCACGACCCACCACGCCCAACGCTGACGTTGGCGATACGCGAACCATGTTACAGCCGCGCCGAGGAGAACGAGAGTGAGGTTCGCCAGCGCGAGCCCAACACCCCAGCGGCCTTCGCGCGTATCTAGAGGCGGTGCTAGAAAACCGACGGCTGACACGCCTAGGAGGAGCACGTAGAACGCTTGGATCAGCTGCCAGCCCGGTGTCGGTGCTACCGATCTGTCTCTGGTTTCTACCACGTGTGATTCCGATTCTTGCCCGCTGCGGGACGTCTAACTCGTAATTATACCGCAATGCCGAATTGCCCCTGAACAGTCTCGGACTTATTCAACCAAGACCTCCCCCTTTCTCAACCAAGTCCTCACGGTAGTACCGCATCTGTACTACATTGTAGATTACATCCGTTTCCACGGCAAACGGCATCCTAATGTCGCCGCCTCCACCCAAAACCTCGCATAGAACGGACGCGCTGACCTGGGTCGTTAGACGCCATCTTTCCTCGAGAGTATAATTGACCTCAGAGGATCCCGATGAAATACAAGATCGCTTTGAAAAAAACTGACGAGGGCTACAGCGTTTCCACCCCTGGACTGCCGGGCTGCTGGTCCCAGGGCGCGACCGAGCAAGAGGCACTTCAGAACATCCAAGACGCGATACAAGAGTATCTCGCAGCACGCGATGAACTGTTGAAGGACGCAATCGTGCGGGAAGTGGAGGTCTCGTCCTAGAAGAGAAAAGATCAAGGCAGCGACCTACTCTTGCGGTCCCTTACAAGACCACTACCATCGGTGCAGGAGGGCTTAACTGCCGGGTGGTGCGCCTCCTATGCCTTGCACAATAAGCATCGATCGTGCAACATATGTCCCAGAGGTGGCATCTTATGTCCAAGCATAAGGCACAGACAATTCCAGTCACACTGCACCTCACTGCAGAGCAGGTGGAGGCGCTACTGAGCCAAGTAATGGGAGCAACGGAAGAAGATTGGATGGAGGATCCGCGCATCCTGAGGATGCTGGTCGAACGCGACCGCCAAGTCGCTTCCGAACTTCGTGCAGGTAAATTTGCCACTTTGACGGAGTTGCAAGCACGATGGGGTAAGAGACGAGCTAAAGCTAAGTGACAGCCTACGAGCTGATTATCCCAAACGCTGTACAAAAAGACTTCCGCAGGCTCTCGCCCCAACTCCAAGAAGGGCTTCTATTCCAACACTTCCCTGCTATCCAGAAGGCTCCACATGAAGCTTCCTTCCTCAAGGGAGAGTTTCGGGGTATGCGAAAATATGTGCTCTCCTTTCAGGGCACAGAATATCGGATTACCTACCGAGTGGTAGAGGCAACCAAGAGTGTTGTGTTGATCATGGTTGGTTCTCGGGAAGGTTACTATGAGCGCTTGCGCCAGCGCATCCGATGATGGCGGTCTTCACGTTTGACTGTCACTTCCGGCAGTATGGGCTGAAGACAATGCCTGCCAAGTTGCCCAACACGAAAAAGTAACAGCCCGGGCCTTTACATTCAGGAAAGATGGATCTACAGTCGGTTGCCAACTGAGTGCGAGAAGTTCAGGTTGTAGCACTCTCTCAGGTTTCACTCGCTACTATAGATTCGCTGGATTTGGCTGTCGATTTCTCTACCGTAGATCTCGATGTATCGTTGGAGGTCCTTAAAGACCGTCTTGGACAAGTGACGGTCACCTTTATACGGTGCCAATTGTGGCCAGAGATAACGAGCTGCTGGCCGTCCGGGAGGTCGTTCGATGTGTATGTGGGGCGGGGGGTGATCATTTGAGTGGGTGAGTACCCGTAAACCGAAAGCTTTGGGAAGAGGACGAAGAATTCCAACTGCCCCCTGCGTCGCATCATCTAGTAGCCAGGTAGGCGCAGAATATCCACGGCTTCCGCGAAATAGGAACTCTCCAATGATTGGAGAACTTCGCGACGGAGGGATGCAGGTGATCATAAACTCGACCGCGCGGGATAGGCCTTCGAAGCAGGTCTGCACGGAAACCCATTGGTCGAAGTTGCGGTAACCCGGGCCTTGTCCTCTCATCCATGCGTATAGACGCTTCTGTATGGCGCTAGGTTGCTTCTTCATGCCATGCGTTACAGCTTGCGCATTAGCAAGTGCCTCTTCATGAGCCGTGGCGCAACGATCCGAAAAGTAGGTCTTGTAAACGGGAGCCTTTGCAATAAACTCTGAGCGAGATGCAGCGATTTCCGAGGCGAAGTGAAACGCTTCATGTTCCCATAAAAAAAGCTCAGCGAGATGCAGAAACCTTTCATCGCCTGGCTTAAGGTTGGCATAAGGAGGATGATTCGAAGCGAGTCTTTTTAACGAGTACCAACCGTGTCGTTTCTCAGTACCTTTGATGACGCAAGCTAAGTAAATCACGCCAGATGCACGCAGATAAATTCCCCAATTTTGCCGATAGAAATGAAATGGAAGATAGAAAGCGAGCACATCGGCGCCCCACTGGTCAACTCCAGAAGGGGGACTAGGTGTTAAGACCTCAGCTTCGATTATCCATGGGTTGACTTGGTCCGCCGGGAGAAGCGACCCTGGTTCTGGCTGGTTTAGCCATGGAGGCAACGGGGGGCGAGTGATCTCAGGCAAACTTCGAGCATCGTTCGGATCAGGTCTTGGCTGAACTAGGTCTTGAAGGCCTGTGAAATCACCGAAATGAGTTTGGATATGCGAAACGAGTCTATCAAGAGTCATAGTACCTAGGTCAAGTTCACTCAGTGATTGTACTGCTGCCTGCGGTGACGTAGCAACATACCCACAAGGGAGACATCGTGTATCCTGTGCCCAGACACCTCCAATGTCAAGCAGTGAGTTAGAAAAGAAAAAGATCCAGGCAGCGACCTACTCTTGCGGTCCCTTACAAGACCACTACCATCGGCGCAGGAGGGCTTAACTGCCGGGTTCGGAATGGTTCCGGGTGTTTCCCCTCCGCCATCGGGCCACCTGGAATCTTCTCATCTCCAGTGCTCTGTGACCTGCCCCTCTTGGGGAGGCTTGGTCACTCAAAGTGAATAGAGTGGATCGCACAAGCGCTCGGTCGATTAGGACCGCTCGGCTCCACGCATTACTGCGCTTCCACCTGCGGCCTATCTACCTGCTGTTCTCGCAGGGACCTTACTTCCTCCCTCCCGAAGGAGGGGTGAATCGGAGGCCTTATCTTGGGGTGGGCTTCACGCTTAGATGCCTTCAGCGTTTATCCCGTCCAGACCTAGCTACCCAGCGATGCCCCTGGCGGGACAACTGGTACACCAGCGGTCCAGCCCCCTCGGTCCTCTCGTACTAGAGGGAGCGTCCCTCAAGCCTCCTACGCCCGCGGCGGATATGGACCGACCTGTCTTGCGACGGTCTAAACCCAGCTCGCGTACCTCTTTAACCGGCGAACAGACGGACCCTTGGGACCTGCTTCAGCCCCAGGATGAGATGGGCCGACATCGAGGTGCCGAACCTCGCCGTCGATGTGGACTCTCGGGCGAGACTAGCCTGTTATCCCCGGGGTAACTTTTATCCGATGATCGATGGCCCTTCCACACGGGACCACCGGGTCACTTGGACCTGCTTTCGCATCTGCTCGAGATGTCTCTCTTGCAGTGAAGCCGGCTTGTGCCCATGCCCTCCACAGCCGATCGCCAACCGGCTTGAGCCGACCTTTGCGCGCCTCCGTTACTCTTTGGGAGGCGACCGCCCCAGTCAAACTGTCCGCTTAGCACGGTCCTTCCGCCGCTCGTCACGGCGGTCAGTTAGAGTCCTAATACTCAAAGGGTGGTATTTCAAGGACGCCTCCGCCGAGGCTAGCGCCCCGGCCTCATAGGCTCCCACCTATCCTACACAGTGACCACCAAGACCCAATGCCAAACTCCAGTAAAGCTCCACGGGGTCTTTCCGTCCTGCCGCGGGTCGTCGGCATTTTCACCGACGCTTCAATTTCGCCGAGCTCCTCGTTAAGACAGCGCTCCAGTCGTTATACCATTCATGCGCGTCGGAACTTACCCGACAAGGAACTTCGCTACCTTAGGACCGTTATAGTTACGGCCGGCCTTCACTGGGGCTTCAGTTCGGAGCGTGAACTCCTCCCCTTGACCTTCCAGTAGTGGCCAGGTCTCACTCCCTATACATCCTCTTTCGAGTTAGCAGGGAGCTGTGTTTTTACTAAACAGTCGCCAGAGCCTGCTCTCTGCGGCCCGGATTGCTCCGGGCACCCCTTATTGCGAACGTACGGGGTCATTTTGCCGAGTTCCTTAACGAGGATTCTCTCGCCCACCTGAGTATACTCTACTTGCCTACCTGTGTCAGAGTTCGGTACGGTCTCTCCCCAGCTCCTTAGAGGTTTTTCTCGGCCGCGGATCAGACTTCCTTCGGGCCCGTAGGCCCTCCGCATCACGCCTCGACTTGACCGGACTCCGGATTTGCCTGGAGCCCGATGTCTTGGCGCTTGCACGGGGAATCCAATACCCCGCTCGTCCCGACCTGCGGCGTCCCCCCATAGTCAACGCGGGGAAGAGGGGCCGGAATATTAACCGGCTGTCCATCGGCTACCCCTTTCGGGTTCACCTTAGGGCCGCCTAACCCTGGGTGGATGAGCCTTCCCCAGGAAACCTTAGGCATTCGGTGGTCGAGTTTCTCACTCGACTCGCGCTACTCATTCCGGCATTCTCACTTCCCAGCAGTCCATCTGGCCTTACGGCTCGACTTCGCTCCGCTGGGAACGCTCCCCTACCACTCATTCCGTCCGAAGACGGAACGAATCCGCAGTTTCGGCGCCGAACTTGAGCCCCGTTACATCTTCGGCGCCCCCCCACTCGACTGGTGAGCTATTACGCACTCTTTAAAGGATGGCTGCTTCTAAGCCAACCTCCCAGCTGTTTAAGTAGAGAGACATCCTTTCACACTTAGCTCGGACTTGGGGGCCTTAACTGGCGGTCTGGGCCGTTTCCCTCACGACTATGAAGGTTATCCCCCACAGTCTGACTCCCACCGATTCATCCGCGGTATTCGGAGTTTGGTTGGGTTTGGCTTGCGCCGCACCCATCCAGTGCTCTACCCCCGCGGACTTCTCAGGTGAGGCTAGTCCTAAAACTATTTCGGGGAGAACCAGCTATTACCAGGGCCCGGCGGGCTTTTCACCGCTACCCACAGCTCATCCCAGGATTTTTCCTCATCCACGAGTTCGGGCCTCCCTCCGATGTTACTCGGAGTTCACCCTGGCCATGGGTAGATCGCCTGGCTTCGGGTCTGTTCCCGGTGACTTGTCGCCCCATTCGGACTCGCTTTCGCTTCGGCTCCGCTGGACGTACCCAGCTTAACCTCGCCACCGAAAACAACTCGCCGGATCATACTGCAAAAGGCACGAGGTCAGGCCAGCGCCCCGTCCACGCTCCCTCCTCCCTTGCGGGGCTTGGAAGCGCAACTTAAGACGCCGGGACCCTCCCACTGCCTGTGGGCAGATGGTTTCAGGCTCTATTTCACTCCCCTTCCGGGGTTCTTTTCACCTTTCCCTCGCGGTACTATATTCACTATCGGTCAGCTGTTAGTATTTAGCCTTGGAGAGTGGTCTCCCCAGCTTCACGCCGTATCACGGGTACGACGTTACTCAAGCAGACCTCCGGAGTCGCTTAGCCTTTCGCCTACGGGACTATCACCCTCTTCGGTCGCCCGTTCCAGTGGCTTTGCCGGCCGTTCGGCTAGACCTCGCGTGTAACTCCGCCTGCCCCTGCATGGACAGGATGGGTCGCTTACAACCCCCGGGAAACAACGGATGCAGCCTATAGGTTTCTCGAGTTTGGGCTCTTCCCGTTTCGCTCGCCGCTACTCAGGGAATCTCAATTGATTTCTCTTCCTCCGGGTACTGAGATGCTTCACTTCCCCGGGTTCGCTTCATCCTCCTACTCAGTTCGGAGAATGATTCTCCGCCTTCCGCGGAGCGGGTTACCCCATTCGGAAATCCTCGGATCAACGTCTGCTCGGCGACTCCCCGAGGCTTTTCGCAGCCTACCACGTCCTTCATCGCCTTCAGCTACCAAGGCATCCACCATCTGCCCGTACTGAGCTTGCGCGATTTCTCCACTCTATTCACATTTCAATGACCAAACCATCCCCTGGATGTGTTTGAGGGGTGTGTGTCGACTTGGCAACCAGAAAGTATACCACAATCATCCCGGGCTGTCAAGGATCGCATGGATTGGAACTTGAGACGATCTTGGCTATCTTATCACGAGCCAGGTCACGATGCAAGCGGCAGGCGATTCTAGCGATCCCCTGCGGCTTCTATGACCCTTTCGTCCCACAGTCCTTCGAGGTCATAGAACTGGCGAGCGCGACGATCCAGCACGTGTACAATCACGTCACCGTAATCGAGCACGATCCACGTCTTGGAGTTCAATCCCTCCACCGCAAAGGGTTCTGCGTCCAACCCCTTTCGAATGTTCTCCGCAATCGCGCGCAGCTGTTTGGGGTTGTCCGCCCCGGTGAGGACAAAGAAATCCGTTCCCCATGGGGCATCTTCCAGATCCAAGACGACCGTCTGCTCGCCCTTCTTCTCCTCGATCAGCTGGAGGATCTGGCCTACAGTCTCTTCGCTCGCAGTCAGTTCGATTCTCCCCCTGCAATAGAAAATCCGTCCCCTAGGATAAGCACCAAGTCGGCCTCGCTCAACTCCACGCTGCGGTTGTCCGGAGGCACGGCGGTCGTCGTGAGCATCTTCTGGATCATCGGCAGACGGTCCTCTCCAAAGCGCTGCTGAGTCGCTGCCGTGAATTCCGCGGAGGTCACGGCCGTAAGAGGCACCTTGAGCGCCGTGGCCAAGCGTTGCGTCTTATCTTTAGCGCCGCTCACGTTGATGAGATAGCTCTGGGGATAATCAAACGTATCGGCATTCCAGTATGCGACGACCTGAAAACCCTGAGCTTTCAAGAGATCGCTCACCTTCTTCGCCAGGCCCTGTCGCTTCACCTCGTCTGGGTAGCCGTTTAGGACGATGACTCGTACGTCTCGATTCGTCAAGACCTCTCGTCCTTGGAAAAACTCGGAAACGAGCGCCGCCGTCTCCACGGGTTCGGCACGGAAGTAGCTCACTCCATCGATCGGTGCAACTTGGCCGGGGAGCGTCGCGACTTGAAGGTCTTCTGGTCTAAGTTTCTGGAGACGATCCACCAGGCGATAGGCGTCTACGGCAGCCATATTCGTCTGGATATTCGGGAGCGTCGTCTCCACCAGCTTCTTCACTTGAGTGGCTTGGACTTGTGCGAGCTTCTGGGATAAGGCCTGGATGAACCCCTGCTGGCGTCGAATGCGCCCGAGGTCTTCGCCGGTTGCCGAATCTCGATAGCGCCAGAAGTCCAAGGCCTGTGAGCCGTTGAGCGTCTGTGTCCCTTGAGCTAGATTGATATGGAGGCTCTGTTTATCATCGTCGTAGCGCAAGGGCTTCTCCACATTGACGGTGACTCCGCCGATGGCGTCGATGAATTGGGTGAAGCCCTGATAGTTCACCACGGCGTACCAGTAGATGGGAATCCCCAAGAGATCCGAAACGATCTGGCGCGTCAGTTCGACATGGCCTCGCCCGTAGGCGGCGTTGATCTTGCCGAGCTCGCCATTGGAGAATTTGATTTGTAGATCGCGCGGAACGGAGAGCAGTTTGATCTGTTGGTTCGCGAGCTTGGCCACCAAGATGGTGTCGGTCCGCTGGCTCTCACCGAAGTTATCCAACCCCAAGATCAAGACGTACTCGTTTGCACCCTTTCCACGGACGGGCCCACCCTCTTGATACCACCAGGCGACGGCCAGTCCCCCCAGGACGAAGACAGCCAAGATGACCAGCAAGAAAAGCTTGTTCCTCACGCTCATCCCCTCTCTGCCCATTTGTAGTCTTTTGCCTGGCACAAGTCAAGAGGGGACATCGGATCCACATCCGCTGAGAAACTTTGGCCGTGTTTACGAGTACATGATGCCGATGAATACGACGAAAAGGCGAGAGGAACGGACAACAGTCAGCTTCGCGAGTCGCGGATAAGAAACGTGAAAAGCGTGTTATAATGGGACAACGAATGGAGCGAGGAGGACAGCATGGCAGACAGAGAAGCACGAGAGCAGCGACGAGGAGGTGAGCGGACGATGGTTCACGCTGTTCGTGAGATCGCGCTTAAGCTCAAGAAAGAGCAAGTCCGCGATAAGTACAAGGCGATCCGGTTCGATGAGTATTTGGAGATGATCCGAGAGGACCCGCGGCTGATCCGCAGCTCCTACCAACGGCTCTACGATATGATCATCAGCCACGGCACCCATTCCTACAAGAGAGATGGCAAGGAGATCACCCACTATCGCTTCTTCGACGATCCCTTCGGTGAGGGAGAAGACGCCATCTACGGGATCGATGAGGCGCTCAAGAACGTCGTGGACATCTTCGAGGGCGCTGCCAAAGGCCTGGGCCCCGACCGTCGCATCATCCTCCTGCATGGGCCGGTAGCCACCGCCAAGTCCACCATCGGAAGGCTGCTCCGCCGCGGTCTGGAGGAGTACTCCCGGACCGACGACGGCCGACTCTACACGTTTGAATGGGATGTGAGCAATTTCAACGATGAGCCCCTGGGCATTGTGCCCTGCCCGATCTTTGAAGAGCCTCTGAAGCTGTTTCCCCAGGTCGACCGACGAGAGCTGCTCGTCTCGCTCAACCAGATCTTTAAGGAACAATATCAAGCACAGTACGAGTTGGATGTCGAGGGTGAGCTCTGCCCCAAGTGCCGCTTCTATTTCAACCGTTTGATGAAGCACTATGACGACGATCTCGAGTCGATCCTCAAACACATCACAGTTCGTCGACTCATGCTGAGCGAACCAGATCGTCGGGGAATCGCCACCTTTGAGCCCAAGGACAAGAAGAACCAAGATGAAGAAGAGCTTACCGGGGGGATGAACTGGAGGCTCGTGCAAGTCTACGGTTCCGACTCCGATCCGCGCGCGTTCAACTACGATGGGGAATTGTGCGTGGCCAACCGCGGCCTCTTCGATGGCGAAGAGCTCCTCAAGCTCCAAGAGGAGTTTCTGTACGACTTCTTGCATGCCACCCAAGAGCACGTGATCAAGCCGAAGAAGAACCCGAGAATCTGCATCGATACGGTCATCCTGGGGCGAACCAATAACCCAGAATACAAGCGGGTCAAAGCCAACGAGAAGATGGAAGCGTTCAACGATCGCACCCGCAAGGTCGATATCCCCTACGTGCTGAGGAAGTCCGACGAGAGAAAGATCTATGAAAAATTCTTCCAGGGCCCACGAGTAGGGGGCAAGCACATCGCACCTCACACGTTGGAGATGGCCGCGCTCTGGGCGATCCTCACGCGCATGGAAGATCCGGGCGGCGATGTGACTCTATTGCAGAAGGCCAAACTCTACGACGGCGAATCGATCCCCAATCGAACGGTCGATCTGCAGAAACTGAGAGAAGAAGCGCGCGAAGAGGGATTCTTTGGCGTCAGCCCCCGCTACGTCATCGACATGATCAGTAAAGCCTTTGTCAACGACCGGGAAGGGTGCATCAACCCCTATCGCGTGCTGGCGATGCTCGAAGACAATCTACGCCACAATTCGGCGATGGATGAGAACCATCTCGACGAGTACAAAGAACTCCTCGAGATCGTGCGCGACGAACTCTCGGAAATCTCACAAGAGGAAGTCCGGCGAGTCATCTCTCACGATCCCAGAGAGCTGCAAGAAGTGGGTCAGAAGTTCCTCGATCATGTGATGGCCTATCTCAACGATGAGAAGGTCGAAGACAAGTACACCGGCGAGGAGAAGGAACCCGATGAGGAATTCATGCGGACGATGGAAAAGCAAATCGGGATCACCGAGGCTCAGAAGGACGATTTCCGGCAGGAGATTGCCAACTGGATCTCGGAGCGGGCCCGCAAGGGAGAGTCGTTCAATCCCGAGGACAACGATCGGCTGCGACGCGCCATGGAGAAGAAGCTCTGGGAGGACAAGAAGCATAACATCAACTTCTCGGCGATGGTCTCGGACAAGTCGACCGACCCCGAGCACAAGAGGCGCAAGGGGTCGTGGATCGAGCGCTTAAAGAGCGAATTTGGCTACTGCGATGTCTGCGCGGAGAACGTGATTGACCACGCCGGAGCCGAAGTCGCACGCGAAGAGCTCCAACGGCGAGAGCGATAGTAAGTTTTCTATATGCCCAAGCGGATCCGAAAGGACCTGGAGCGCTACAAGCGGATCGTCCGAGGCGAGATCCGTAAGAACCTCAAGGATCTGATTGAGAGCGGGGAGATCGTTGGCCAACGAGGCAAAGACATCGTCAAGATCCCCATCAAGAGCATTCGCATTCCAGAATTTCGTTACGATCCGCGCAATGCAGGAGGCATCGGCTCCGGGGATGGGGAACTCGGTCAACCCGTCCGAGTGGGTGAGAATAGAGATCCGTGGGGGCAGCCCGGGCAGGGTGGAGGTGCTCATTTCCCAGAAGTCGAGATCGAACTCTGGGAGCTTGCCGAGATCTTAGGTGAGGAGTTGGAGCTGCCGAGGATTCAGCCCAAGGGAGAACGCCGCTTTCTTCAGGGCGGCGAGGACTATACCGATGTCTCCGTCATCGGGCCTGAGACGCTGCTGATGAAGCGGCGGGCCTACCGCGAGGGCCTGAAGCGCCAGTTCCTACTGAATGAATCGGGTAAGGGTGCCTTGCCCGGTATAGGAAAAATCCCTGCGGCGTTGTGCCCTCCTCTGATTGTCACTCCCATTAAGGAGGACAAGCGCTATCTTCACAGCGAGCCGGAGCCGGAGCCACAGACCAACGCCGTCATTGTTTTTATGCGCGATGCCTCAGGTTCCATGAGCGGCGAAAAGACAGAGATCATTCGACAAGAGAATTACTGGATCGATATCTGGCTACGAACTCACTACGACAACGTGGAGCGAGTCTACCTTCTGCACGATTACGAAGCTCAAGAGGTCGACGAAAAGGAGTTTTATGAACTCTCGACCGGCGGCGGCACGCGCATCTCCAGCGCGTATGAACTGTGCGCGAAGATCATTGAGCGTCGCTACTCTCCGGATCAATGGAACATCTATCCGTTTCACTTTTCTGACGGGGAAAACTGGATCGGGGATACGGAGAATTTCTGCGTGCCGCTTCTTCGAAACGCACTGCTCCCCTGCTGCAACATCTTCTGCTACGGACAAGTCACTCTGGGTCGTCGTTCGCCCGGCCTACATCTTGTGAAACTCGAAGAGCACTTGGGACAAGATGGGCGGTGGATGAGCTCCATCATCGCGGGGCGAGAGGACATCCTGCGCTCCATAAAAGACTTTCTGGGGAAAGGGCGGTAAGGATGAATTCTCTTGGTGTGCACGAGTTAGAGAATCTTAGGCGCGAGGCAAGGCGGCTGGCCGAAGAGGCCGGGCTCGATCCCTGGGAAGTCACGTTCGGCGTTGTGGATTATGATCAGCTCAACGAGGTGTCTGCTTATGACGGCTTCCCCTTGCGCTACCGGCACTGGCAGTTCGGCATGTCCTATGATTATTTCCGTAAGAGGGGAGCGTATTCGGGCTGGTGGACGTATGAGTTGGTGCTCAACACCCATCCGGCTCTCGCATATCTGCGGGCCAGCAACACGGTCGTCGAGACGAAGGGCGTGATGGTCCACGTCTACGCCCATGTGGACTTCTTCAAGAACAATCGCTGGTTCAGCAAGACGAATCGGGACATGATTCGCGTGATGGAGAACCATGCGGAGCGCATCGAGCGCTACATGAATCAATATGGCGTGGACAAGGTCGAATCGTTCATCGACAAGGTCCTGAGCGTCCAGTACAACATTGATCCGCATGCGCCCTTCATCAAGCGCCGTTGGCAGGCAAAGACGAATCCCAAGGACGAAGAGACAGGCGTTCAGCCGGAGGTCGGGCGAATTCCCGTCAAGCGCGACTACATGGACCGGTATATCAATCCACCGAAATGGGTTGAAGAGCGCAGAACCCGCGCTTACGTAGAGATGGAAGAGAAGAAGCTTCGTGAAGCCACGGAGTTGGAGCGCCCTCAAAAGGACCTTCTACAGTTCCTCGTGAAGCACGGGCGCCTGGAGGACTGGCAGAGGGACATCCTGGCCATGGCCCGCGAGGAGTCGTACTACTTCGTCCCTCAGATTCAAACGAAAGTGATGAACGAGGGATGGGCCTCGCTATGGGAATCGAAGCTCATGTCCGATTTCGCCGGACCGAACGAATTCTTAGATCATGCGGACATGATGAGCAAGGTGCTCGGCGGGGGGGCGCTCAACCCGTATCGCCTGGGCAAGCTCATCTGGGAGAACATCCAAGAGCGCTGGGACAAGGGCAGATTTGGCCGTGAGTGGGAGCTCTGCAAAGATCAGGAGAAGAAGACGAGATGGGATACCCAAGCGGGTCTAGGTATCGAGAAGATCTTCGAGGTCAGGCGCAACTACAACGACATCACGTTCCTTGATGAGTACTTCACGGAAGACTTGTTTGAGAAACTAAATCTCTTTGCGTACGAGCACATTCCCGAGACGGGTGCGTATCACATCACATCGAGAGATTTTGAGGATGTCAAAAAGAAAATACTGCTTCGGCACACCAACTTGGGCAAGCCCACGATCAAAGTCGCCACAGGCAATTACGACAACAAGGGCGAGCTGCTACTCATTCACGAGTGGAATGGTATCGGGCTCCAATGGGAGGATGCCAAGCACGTGCTACGGAACATTCAAGCCATGTGGGGGCGGCCGGTGAACCTCAAGACGATCGCTCTTCGCAAGGTCCGCGACCCAGATCCGACGCGCAATCGCATTCACCCTGAACGACCACGGACAGCCGTAGTCGAAGAGCAGGGAATCTTGCTCCGTTACGAGGGGGAAGCCTTCCGAGAGTTGGCGCTGGGCCCGGAGGAGGTAGCCGATATTCGTGCGGATGACGTGGACTACCATACCATACCCGAAGAATGGATTGGCTGAAACGCTGTCGTTGAAAAAAAAGAATCCCTCGATTAACATCTAAGCGGAAAGATACAGGGTGGGGGATTCATCACTGAGTAAGCGAGTGAGAGCACAGCGGGAGATCGCCCTTAAGAATGTCACAGAGGCGACGGCGCTGTTGGGTTCGTTCAATCGGAACCTCAATATCATCCACGAATGGTTTCCCGTCCAGGTTCGGATCCGGGGAGACCGGCTTCTGATTGAGGGTGACGAAAGAGAAGTCGCCCAAGTGGCTCAGCTCTTAGACAAATTGCGAGAGCTCATCGATCACGGGCACATCCCTGAGCTGAGCGACGTCGAATATCTGGCGGAGCAGATCCGCGCCGAGCAGGATGTGGGCTCTGTTCTGGTGGACGTCGTCCAGCATACCCACTGGGGAGAACCGATCCGACCCAAAACCAAAGGGCAATCTCGCTACGTCCAAGCGATCGAAAAACACGAGATCGTCTTCGCCATTGGCCCCTCGGGAACGGGCAAGACGTATCTGGCCGTGGCGATGGCCGTAAATTCCTTAAAGAAGAGCAAGGTCAGTCGGCTGATCTTGACTCGACCTGCTGTCGAAGCGGGTGAGGAGTTGGGATTCTTGCCGGGAGATATCCAAGCGAAAGTCAATCCGTATCTGCGTCCGCTGTATGACGCGCTCTATGACATACTTCCGGGCGATGAGGTGAAGCGCTATCTCGAAAGCGGCCGGATCGAGATCGCTCCATTGGCGTTCATGCGGGGGCGAACGCTCAACAACAGTTTTATTATTCTTGATGAAGCCCAGAACACCACATCCGGCCAGATGAAGATGTTCCTCACCCGTCTGGGGCTTCACTCCCGTGCTGTGATCACGGGGGACGTCACTCAGATTGATCTTCAAAGAGGCGTATCGGGATTGGTAGCCGTTCAGCGTATTCTCGAAGGGATTGACGAGATCTCGTTCATCTATCTGGAAAAGAGCGACGTGGTGCGCCACCCGCTGGTGAAAAGGATCATTGATGCGTATGAGAAGATGGAGCAACCGAAAGAGTGAGCTAAAGAGTGTGCTCCAGCGCCAGGTGCCGAGGGTGCGGGCGTGGCTCTACGTCATCGTCGCCGTGCTGGGCCTGACAGGGCTATCCTCGTTTCGGGTCAACCTCTCTGGATTCCCTTCTTGGGTGAATGCGCTCAACTGGGATCAGCTCCTGGGAAATACCCTGGTCCTTGTATTGCTGGTCATCCTCTGGGCTGGGTATTTGCATTTGCGCCAGCCGGAGTTAATGACGAAGACCCGCATGCGCGCGTTTCTCGTGAGTCTCTTAATTGTCGTGGCCTTGCTGGGGCGGGCCACAGATCTTCTGGCGCCGTATCTGGTGCCCGTACAGATGGGAGCATATCTGGTTCCAATTGCGTTTGGGGTGGGTCTGGCGACGATCTTCACCAGCGCGGAGGTGGGCCTGGCGATGACGGTGCTCTTGGCCTTCTGGGTGGTATCCTTCTGGGTAGGACTCGGAAACTTGCTCAACCCGGATGAATTGGGGGACCCACTGCACTCACCCCTAGCGGCCATGCTGGCTGCTTTCGGTAGCGGAGCGGTCGCCGTCTTTCGCTGCGCTCATCTACGCAAGTTCTCGGATCTCCCTCTGACAGGGCTAGAGATTGGCATCGTTGGGGCTCTTTTGCATGGAGGGATCGTGCTCTACTCGGGCGGTGAGGCCCTGAATGGTGTAGCGCTTCTCTGGTCGGGGCTGAACGGACTGATGAGCGTGCTCCTCATGTTCGGAGGGTTGCCTCTGGCGGAGTACATCACGCAGAAGACAAGCCCCTTGGGGATGGTGGAACTTCTTAACCCTTCGCACCCCCTGCTCGTCTTGCTCCGAGAGCATGCGCCGGGGACATACCATCACAGCTTCAACGTGGCGGATCTCGCGGAGAACGCGGCTCAAGCCATCGAAGCGGATCCGCTTCTGGCCAAAGTCGGTGGCTATTACCATGACATTGGGAAGGTCAAACGGCCTCAATTCTTTGCAGAGAACCAGCAGAACGGGCACAACCCTCACGACGAGATCTCACCGAACATGAGTAAGGTCATCCTCACCTCGCACATCAAAGAGGGCGTCGAATTGGCTCGGGAGTACGGCCTCCGAGATGACATCGTGCAATTCATCCGCCAGCATCACGGCACGTCTGTCATTCGGTACTTCTATTTCAAAGCTCTACGAGAAGGGAAGGCCAGCGCCCAGTCCGTGGACGATTATCGTTACTCCGCGGAGCTCCCCCGGACCCGCGAGACAGCCATCGTCATGCTCGCAGATGGGGTGGAGGCGGCCTCGCGCAGTGCGAAGGATGCGGCGCAGCTGGAGCGCATTGTCTCTGAGGCCATGAGCGGACCGCTTAAGGACGAACAACTCAAGGAGAGCCCTCTTACCTTACGCGATCTCGAGAAGATCAAACAAGCTTTCTTTGAGACGCTACGGGCGATGAGACATGATCGTGTAAGCTCTTACCCTAAGGAATCGGAGCTTAAGAGCACGCCGCGTTGACTCCTCTCGATACAATCTGCGATAATAACCAGTACGCTTGGGATCCGGGAGGTTCGTACCCATGGAACAGATGAACGCGTGGGCTTCGTTGTTGGTCGCGATTGCTGCACTTTTGGTCTCCGTCGGTGCCCTGATCGTCTTCTTGCGTCTGGCTCGTCTTCTCGAACAGATGGAAGAGCGCTTCAAGGAGTAATGGAGTTGGGGCCCGTAGCGGAGAAGCCACGGGCCCCTTCTGCGTGTTCCTAGCTTTACCCTAGGGGTGCGCAGTTTCTCAGCGAACTATCGCAGACATCGATGTTTTGAAGCGAGAACGGTAAGAGGGCCCCGCTTCGAGCTTTCAGGAGAAAGCCGCCGGTCTGGCCTGTCAGCTTGACTTCGTAGGCTTGATTCCCAATGGCCACGAAGACCGGAGCCTTCGGCCAGCTCTCCCGGTTTCCATCCCCATCGGTGTCCATTTCCGGGATGAACTGCAGGAGCTGAAACGCCGAGGGAATGAACCGGATCCCCAGTGTGTACGTGATCTTCCCATCGCGAATGCTCCCTCTCATGAAAGCGTTATTGGAGCTGGTCAATTGGGCGGAATCGGAAGAGGCGTTGCCGCTCGCTTGAGCCTGCGGGCTACCCGTAAAGGTGCCCGTCAAGGGCCGGATTGTAAGCTGGAAAGCGTGACTGCTCGTCCAAGTGGGGTCGCCCTGCACGACAACTTGGAATTTGTCGGGTTCGGTCCCAATGAGGAAGAAACCGAAGCGGTTGGGAAGAGTGGGCGGTGGCAGGCTCTGACCCACAGTAATGGTCTGCGATGTGGAGCTTCTGAGACCATTATTGTCTGTGACGGTGAGTGTCACTTGGAAGTTTCCCGTGCGGGAGAAGCTGGCTTGAGCAGTAGCTCCCGTTGAATCTGTTCGCCCATCGCCGTTGAAATCCCACTGGTACGTCGCAATCCGTCCATCCGGATCTGCAGAGCTTGAACCATCGAAGGTCACGACTTGATTGACGGCTGGATTCTGTGGGCTGAATGTAAAACGGGCGATCGGTGATTGATTAGTTGTGCGCGCTTGCACTTGCACGTCTTGTGTTGTCGAGTTCGTAGCGCCTTGGTTGTCCGTGACCATGAGCGTCACTCGGTACGTGCGCGCGCTGGAGAAGCGCACGGTCACCCGTGAGCCCTGAGCCTCGACGCGAGTCGTCCCCTCAAAGACCCAGCTCCAGCTTGTAATGAAACCATCAGAATCTGAGGAGCTGGAGCCATCAAAGGTGGCGGAGTCATTGACGAACGGCTGGCTGGGACTGAACGTGAAGCGTGCCACGGGTGGTTGGTTCGTAGTCTGAGCGGAAGTCACTTGGAAGGGCGCGACGTCCCAGGCGAAGCTGAGCGATGGATTGATCGACTGAATTCGTTGGGTGAGTAGTGAGCGGAATGTGTTCGCGTCACTGAAGGAGCTATTTCGCTGGCTGTTGAGCTGTAGATTCACGGCACCGGAGACGAGGATCCCGTGAATGTTCTCCAGTCCCGTGGGCTCGCTGATCTGAAGACGTGCCACGCCAAGAAGAGTTGCCAGGTTGTAGCTGCCCGCTCTTACGAAGGCGTTCCCTGATTCCGCGTTGGGATAGAGAATTGTGGCCAACCCTTGAGCGTCCACATCGTAGAGATAGACGAAGCCGTCGGCATTCGTCGTGAACTGGATTCGAATTTCATCCCCAACTTGATAGTTTGTCCGGTCCGTCTGCACGTCAATGCTAAGCGTAGATTGGGTCTGAGCTCTTACTGTGACTTGCGAACTGTTGTTGTTCTCGTTGGATTCGCTCACTTGGCTGAGGGCATCCGCGATGGCTGTAAACGTCTCGGAGCTGGTGGGGATGGAGCGCTGGAAGTTCAAGCGGACGGAAGAACCGGAGACGAGGCCTCCCACGCTGATGCGGTCGGAGCCGCGACTGTCACGGAGTTCTACGACGAATGGGCCCGCGGAAGCGTTCCCCGAATTGACGACCGTGATGGCAAAGCTGACGGGATCACCCACGCGCGGAGACTGAGGCGTGAAGTCCATGCCGGAGATGAGGAGGTCCGGTAGCTGCTGAACCTGTTGGGCCGTGACGGTGAGCTGCGCTGTGTTGTTGGACTCGTTGGATTCATTCACTTGGTTGAGCGGATCGGCTGTAAGTGTGATCGTAGTACTGGACGCATTCACTTGGCGATTGAAACTGATATTTGCCAAAGCTCCTTGGGCCAAGCCGGAGAAGCTCTGAGTGAGGGTTCCCAAGCTGTCGCGTAGCTCCACGTTGAATGGACCCGCAGCAGCGTTCCCCTGGTTTCTTACTTGGGCAGTGACAGCGATCGTGTCTCCAATGCGAGGGTTGCTGGGAGAGGAGCTGGGGTTGAGAATCGCCAGGTCTGGCCGCTGGGCAACCTGGGCGGTCAAGTTGAGCCGGCCGGAGCCGAACTGGGTGGGAGACCCCATAGGGATTGCTCCCCCTTTCAGTCTGGTCTCTAGTCCGCTGGCACTGAGGGTTGGAGTCTCCGATAACAAGAGAGCGGCAGCGCCCGATACATGCGGCGTCGAAGCGGACGTCCCCATGAAAGGGCTAAATCCAACTGTGGAAGTCGAGACGCTGTCCGGCCCGACGATATCGGGTTTGCTCCGTCCGTCGGTAGTAGGACCTTGAGAGCTGAACGGCTGAAGGGGACCTGTGGTCCAGTTCACATGGGAGACAGCGCCGACGGCCAGCGCCGCTGCCGCATCGGCAGGCGTCACAAGGCTACCCTGTGGGACGGACGGATTGATATTTTGGTTCAGGTTGAAGATGGAGAGCTGCTTGGGCGAGGCGACAGCGGCTGCCTTGATGCGGATCTCGTAGGTCCCGCCTGCGGTCAAACGGAAGAAGAGACTCTCCGTAGGTGGCTGCGTCCCGTTCTGGAGGCGTTCGGAGGAAGCGATGGTCACGCCGCTGCCATTCACAAGGAACAGGTCATAGTCTTGCGAGGTCGTCGGCCAGTTCTGCCAGGTGAGATAGATGTTGACCGTTTCGCCGGATTGAGCTGTAAACTGCAGCCCTTCGCGCCCGGAGGTGAACTCCACGAGGCCGTTGCCGTTGCTGTCGGTGGCGAATCCCTGCCAATGGCGCAGAGCGTAGTTGCCGGCGGAGTTGACCCAGAGAATGCCCGCGCTTCGAGCTCTCTGAACCGTTGCCGCAATGGGGCCCGTCCCATCATAGAAGCTTGTGTTGAACCAGCCGACGGAATGGTTGATGATCTGTACTCCTTGACGAATGGCCTCATCGACGGCGTTTTCGAGATCGACTTCATCGCCGATCTTCATCAAGTAGAGCTGAGCGCCTGGGGCCATGTCGTACACAATCTCTGCCACGGCTGTCCCGTGAGATGTGGTGTTCTGCAAGCCAGCGCCTGTGAAGTCGTTCTCGATCGTGTTCGATGGAAGTTCCCCCCGAGATTTGGCCGTGGAAAGCCCCGAGAAGCCGAGGTCGATGATGGCGATCTTTGTGCCTTGGCCTAGTAGGCCATTGCTCTGGTACGAGGAGGCTCCCGTCACATTGACCCCCTCGCTGATCACGGAGGCTTGGAGGGGGAGCGGGGGGCGGATGAAGGTGACGCCGCTGGTATTGGCCAGTTGCAGTACGACATTGGCCAGGATCGAGGTCAGCTTGGTCTTAAGTTCGATGAAGCTGCGTGAGTAGGCCCGGACTCGGCACTCGCAGCTCTCCCCCGTGAGCTGGAGCACTCTTCCTACTGGGCCTAGGACGGAAGCAGCGGCGCCGGAGGTTGTTTCGAGCACGAATATGATGGAGTCTCCCTGGACAGGGATTCCAGCTTGCGCTGCCGCTTGTTGCACGGCCTGACTGCTCACGCCGCCCGTCTGGGCGGCTTGGATTAACTGAGCCAGGGCGCTATCGATCTTTGGGCTGGGTGTAGTCTTGCTTGAGCTTTGAGTCGCGTGATCCACCCAGCTTAGCGAGCCCAAGAGCAGGGCAGCAAGGAACACAATTGCGAGCGTTCGTAGGGTGTGCACTGATTTCATGAAGACGTTCCTCCCTTGTTATAGCGAAAGCGCG
>Ga0154800_1122_pt1 | contig 24970 bp, 27 predicted proteins | sample Rifle2008BG16ft_FD_105808 | JGI IMG/M metagenome (GOLD analysis project Ga0154800, IMG submission 105808) | Candidatus Fraserbacteria bacterium RBG_16_55_9 | reverse complement strand
GAATCACGACGCTTCAGCCCCTTCTTTTACCTCGGCAAGTCCGGAGGGTGTGCGTTGAATGATCTCCACCAGCTGCCAGCGCTTCAGCTTGCTGAGCGGTCGAGTCTTCCGAATCCTCACCATATCCCCTATGGAGGCTTCCTCCCGCTCATCGTGCGCATGGAACTTCTTCCGCCGGCGGATGTATTTCTTATAGCGAGGATGCTGAACCCGCCTTTCCACGAGCACCGTGATCGTCTTCTGCATCTTGTCGCTAATGACTTTCCCTACTCGCTCTTGGATGGGCATCAACCTTCACTCGCTTTCGCTCTCTTATTCTTCCCTTGCTCGCTAAGGACCGTCTTCACGCGCGCGATATCTCGCTTCGTTTCCTTTAGGGCAGCCGTGTTGTCTTGTTGACCTGTCGCCACTTGGAACCGCAACGTGAAGAGCTTCCGCTTGAGCTCGGCTTCTTTTTGTTGCAACTCTTCTTCTGTCAGATCGCGTAACTCTTGAGCCTTCATCGCTCGCCTCCCAACTTCAGGCGCCCCCTCACGCGCGTCTTGATGGGAAGCTTATGAGAGACCAACTGTTGCATGCGCTCCACCTGAGCTCGCGTGACCCCGCTCACCTCAAACAGAATTCGCCCCGACTTGACTACAGCAACATAATGATCCACATCGCCTTTGCCCTTGCCCATACGGGTTTCGGCGGGCAACCTCGTCACGGGTTTATCGGGGAAGATGCGAATCCAAATCTTTGAGTTGCGCTCGAGCTCTCGAACCATAGTCGTCCGGCAGGCCTCAATCTGCTTGTCTGTGATCCACGCTGGCTCCAAGGCTTGAATGCCATACTCACCGAAGGCCACGAGATTCCCCGCCACCGCTTTGCCCTTGCGCCGCCCACGATGGGCCTTGCGGAACTTCGTACGCTTAGGAGCTAGGAGCGGCACCCGCCTCACCTCGCTTCTCTGGGGGCTGCACCTTCATGGGCAGGTGCTCTCCACGGAAGAGCCAGACTTTAATGCCAATGGGGCCGTACTTCGTCCAGGCCTCTGTGAATCCGTAATCAATGTCTGCCCGGATCGTCTGTAGCGGCACCCGGCCCTGCTTGATCTCCATGGAGCGCGCAATCTCTGCTCCACCCAGTCGGCCACTGCAGCGAATCTTGATCCCTTTGGCTCCGTGCTCCATCACCCGTCCTGCCACTTCCTTCATTGCCCGCTGGATGGGAAATCGATTCTCCACCCGGTACGCAATCTCTTCTCCCACCAGAATGGCCTCAAGGTCTGGAGCTTCGACTTCCTTGATGGAGATCTTCACGGTTCGGCGCAGAATCTCTTCCAGCTTCTTTTGAAATTGATCGATCTCCTGGCCACCCTTCCCGATGATGATCCCCGGTCGAGCCGTGCGAATCACAATGGAAACTCGATCCTCTGTGGGCCGCTCCAGGTTCACTTCCGCAATGCCTGCTCCGTGATAGCGCTGGCTGATCAACTTGCGGATCTTCTGGTCTTCCACCAAATAGTCCGCCGCTTTACGCTCGTTGAACCAATTCGACTTCCACTTCCGGGTGATCCCAAGCCGGAATCCTAAGGGATGGGTTTTCTGCCCCATTACTTGCCCTCTCTCTCTGCCACAACAACGGTGATGTGACTCGTCGGTCGCTGGATGACGTCCGATCGGCCGCGCGCACGTGGTTTCATGCGCTTGAGGACCGGTCCACCATCGATGCGAGCCTCACGAACGATCAATCGATCCACATCCATTTCGTAGTTATGCTCTGCATTCGCCACAGCGGACTCGAGAACCTTGTGGATCGCACGGGCCCCTTTGGATTTAGCAAATTGCACCAACATCAATGCCTCGTCGACGGATTTGCCCTGGATCTCCCGCGCCACGAGCCTCGCCCGCTCCGGCGAGACGCGTACCCACTTCGCTATGGCCTTGGCCTGCATTCGAATCACTCTCTCGGGTTATTTAGGTGTCGGAGCCTGCTTCTTCTTGACCCCACCGTGGGCCTTAAAGACCCGGGTCGGGGAAAACTCCCCCAACCTGTGACCCACCATGGACTCCACAATCTGGACGGGTATGTGCATCTTACCGTTATGGACCTTGATCGTCAACCCGACCATCTCCGGCGTGATCATCGAGGCGCGCGACCACGTAATGATTTCCTTGAGATCGCCTCGCTTCGCCTTCTGAACTTTCTTGATGAGCTTGGGGTGGACGAAAGGCCCCTTACGAGTTGAACGCGCCATGGTTAGCGTCCCTTCTTCTTTCGAGCATCCCGAGCGTGAAGCACAATGAGCCTGGAACTCGGCTTATGTTTGTTTCGCGTGCGCACGCCCAGGGCCGGCTTGCCGGTAAACGTCCGCGGCGGACCTCCCACGTAGTGTCGGCCCTCGCCCCCACCATGGGGGTGGTCCACGGGGTTGCGTGCCACACCGCGGGTGATGGGTCTACGACCCAGATGGCGTACTCGACCCGCTTGTCCATGGACGACGTTCTTGTGATCCACATTGCCCACCTGCCCTACCGTTGCCATGCAATTCTCATGGAAAATCCGGATTTCTCCGGAAGGAAGCCTCAAGCGCGCCTTCCCCTCCTCCAAGCTCATTAGTTGAACGGCCGTGCCCGCCGCTCGGGCGAGCTTGGCCTTGCCTCCGGGGGCGAACTCCACACAATGCACCAGCGTGCCTTCCGGAATCTTCTTCAAGGGCAACGCATTCCCCGGTCGGGCTTCGATGCCTTCTTGCCCTGAGGTGATCGTCGAACCGATCCCCAACTCCAAGGGCGAGAGGATATAGCGTTTCTCCCCGTCGGAATACTGCAACAACGTGATCCATGCCGAGCGGTTCGGGTCGTATTCTTTCGAGACGACCTTAGCCGGTATCCCTTGCTTATCCCGGGCGAAATCGATCACACGATAGCACCGTTTGTGGCCGCCTCCACGTCTGCGGGAAGTGATCCGCCCCTGGTTGTTTCGTCCGCCGGTCCTCTTGAGAGGCTTTAGTAAACTCTTCTCCGGCTTCTTTCCGCGGGTTAGCTCGGTGAAATCGGGCCACTCTGCGTGCCGCAAGCTCGGATTTACCGGTTTAAATCTCTTTGTGGGCATTGTTATTCATCCTCGAATTCTACTGATAGATCTCGATTCGCTGGCCAGGAGCCAATTGCACAATGGCTTTCTTCCAGTCGGGTCGTTTACCCTGTTGATAAAACCGCGTGCGACGAGGTTTCCCGCTCACGCCCATGGTCCAGACCCGGTTGACTTTCACTTTGAAGATCCGCTCGATGGCCCGGCAGATCTCGATTTTATTGGCTGAGGGATGGACCCGGAACGTGTACTTGCGGTCGTCCTGACCCTTCCAGCCCTTCTCGCTCACAATGGGCTCTACAATGATATCTTCCAGATGCATCTTAATCCACCCTAACTGTAAGTTCCTCAAGCGCCCCCGAAGTGACGAGTAAGCGCTGGTGCTTGAGCACCTCATACGCGTGCACCCCTATCGCAGGCGCACACGTTACCCCCGGTAGATTGCTGAATGACCTTCGCACCCGATAGTCATTTTCTTCTTTGGAGACGATGACCAGAAGCGTCTCTTCTTGCGGAATACTCAGTTGCTCCAGGATACGAATTGCCTCTTTGGTCTTCGGCTTTTCAAATTCCAGTCGATCGATCAAGACCAGTCGATCGCTCTGATAACGATCGCGAATGGCCGAAGCCAGCGCCTGCTTGCGCATCTTCTGAGGAAGTTTATAACGATACTCTTTGGGCTGAGGACCGAAGGTGATTCCCCCTCCGACCCAGATGGGGGATTGGAATGAGCCGTGGCGGGCATTTCCCGTATGTTTCTGAGGCCAGGGCTTACGGCCACTGCCCACGACCTGAGCGCGCGTCTTCGTCGCGTGCGTGCCTTGACGTTGGTTGACCAGGTAGCTCTGAGAAGCCCGGAACAACAAATCCTGATGGACCGGTCCCTCCGTCAGCTGGTCGGCCATCTCCACTTTGCCCTCGCCGCCGGCGAGCTTAAACATCTTCACTTTAGGCATCTTTCCTCAACTCCACCAGGCACCCTCGAGGACCGGGGACAGCTCCTTTGAGCACGACCAGATTTCGAGCGAGATCGGCTTTGAGTACCATAAGCCCCTTGACCGTGACGCGCTCGGCCCCCATATGTCCGGCCATAGGGTGGCCCCGAAAGACTTTACCGGTGGCGCGGATATTGCCGATCGAGCCCGGCCGACGATGGGAATCCGAACCGTGCGAGGCATCTCCTCCCCGGAAATCATGCCGTTTCATCACGCCCGCAAATCCTTTTCCTTTGGAGATCCCGCTCACGCAGATCCGTTCGCCCTCTTGGAAGATCCCCACGGTGATCTCTTGGCCCACTTGATACGTGGAAACATCGTCCATGCGAAATTCCCTCAAATGGCGCCTCGGCTCGACCTTGATCTTCTCAAAGCGCCCTTGGATGGAGCGATTGACGCGCGCTTCTTTGAGTCGGATAAATCCCATCTGGAGCCCGCGATAGCCATCGCTCTCCTCCGTCTTGATCTGAACAACCACGTTCGGTTCCGCCTCAATCACCGTGGCCGCCAGCGCGTTTCCCTGAGCGTCAAACCACTGCATCATGCCCAATTTACGCCCAAGCATTCCCAATGCCATCTCGTCTCTCCTCGTTTATAGCTTGACTTCGATATCGATACCCGTGGGCAATTCGATATCCATGAGCGCATTGATCGTCTCCGAGGTCGGCTCACGGATATCCAAGAGTCTCTTGTGGATCCGTCTCTCGAAGTGCTCCATCGATGTCTTGTACACGTGAGGCGAACGCAAGACCGTATAGCGCTTGATCTCTGTCGGAAGTGGAATGGGTCCGGAGATCTTGGCGCGCGTCTCCTGAGCGGTCTTGACGATGCGGCGCATGGCCTCATCGACCAGCTCATGGTCGTAGCTCTTCAGGCGAATGCGAATTTTTTCACGAGCCATCTACTTCTTCCCCTCCAAAACGGCCTCCTTGATGCGGGCAGGAGCAATGTCATAGTGAGAGAACTTAAACTGATAGGTCGCTCGACCCTGGCTAAGCGAGCGCAGCACGGTCGCATATCCGAATGTCTCTGCAAGAGGAATGACAACCCGAATGATCTGAGTGTTGCCGTGGACATCGAACGCTCGGATCTCCCCGCGGCGCGTGTGGAGATCGCTGACGACCTCCCCGATGTATTCCGTCGGGGTGATGATCTCCCCCTCCATGATGGGCTCAAGGAGTACGGTTTTAGCGCGGTGGAAGGCCGTACGCAGTGCTCGCGCACCCGCCGTCTTGAAGGCGATTTCCGAGGAATCTACCTCATGGAACGACCCATAGTAGAGAGTTGCCTTAAGATCCACAACGGGGAAACCGGCCAAGGGACCGCTGCCCATGGCTTCGAGGACTCCATCTTCCACCGCCGGGATATACTCCCGAGGGATCACACCGCCTTTGGTGTCGTCGATGAACTCGAAACCTTGACCCCGCGCGAGCGGCTCAAATTTTATGCGCACGTGTCCGTACTGTCCGCGCCCACCCGTCTGCTTGACGAATTTCTCTTCCACATCGACGAGTTCGGCAATCGTCTCTTTGTAAGCCACCTGCGGTCGACCCATCTTGGCTTGGGTATTGAACTCACGCAGCAATCGATCAAAGATGATTTCAAGATGCAGTTCTCCCATGCCCGAAATGATCATCTGGTTTGTCTCTGGATCGGTTCTCATGCGGAAGGTGGGATCTTCTTGAGCCAGTTTGAGAAGGCTCGTAGTGAGTTTTTCTTCTTCAGCAGCCGACTTCGCTTCGACAGCCGCAAAGATGACGGGCTCGGGGAATTCAATCTTTTCTAGCAATATGGGATACTCTGGATCACAGAAGGTATCTCCCGTAGAGAGCTCCTTGGGGCCGACGATGGCCCCAATCTCGCCTGCGGTGAGCTCCTCGACCTCCTGGCGCTTGTTGGCGTGCATGTGGAAGATACGCGAGACCCGCTCCTTCTTGCCGCTGGAGGAGTTGAGCACATAGGAGCCCTGCTCGAGCCGCCCCGAGTAGAGGCGCACGTAGACGAGTCGGCCCGTATACTCATCGACCACGACTTTGAAGGCCAAAGCGGTCAGAGGCTCTTCAGAAGTGGGTTGGCGAATGATCTGTGCGCCATTGCCCTCTGGAGAAGCCCCATCGAGCGGCATGCCGGTGATCTGGCCTCGATCCAAAGGAGAAGGCAGATACGCGACGACAGCATCTAGGAGCGGCTGGACCCCAACGTTCTTGAGTGAAGAGCCACCCAGTACTGGGACACAGCTCTTCTCGATGCAAGCCCTCCGGAGAGCCTTCTTCAGTTCTGCCTCAGAGATCTCTTCGTTGTTCAAATACTTTTCCATCACATAGTCATCGACTTCTGCCAGCGTTTCTAGCAATTTCGCGCGATACCGTCCGGCCAACTCGACGAACTCACTCGGGATATCGACATAGCTGTACTTGATCCCCTTGGTGGTTTGGTCCCATACGATGAGCTTCATCTGCAAGAGATCGATCATGCCCTTAAGCTCTTCTCCATGGCCAGCGGGGATCTGAAGGGGCAGGGGAAGAGTGCCCAATCGCTCGGCCATCATTTCAATTGTGCGCTCGTATTGTGCTCCGGGGCGGTCGATCTTGTTGATGAATGCCAGGCGGGGGATATTATATTTATCGGCTTGGCGCCATACTTTTTCTGTCTGAGACTCGACCATGTCCACTCCAGAGAAGATGGTCACGACTCCATCGAGCACCCGGAGCGATCGTTCCACTTCGGCCGTGAAATCCACGTGGCCGGGGGTATCAATAAGGTTGATCTGGTATCCTTGCCACTGGCAGAGCGTTGCGGCCGCTGTGATCGTGATGCCACGTTCCCGTTCCTGGGGCATCCAGTCCATCTGGGTGTCGCCCTCATCCACATCGCCGGTTTCATGGATCATTCCTGTGAAAAAGAGGATTCGTTCGGTGGTCGTCGTCTTCCCTGCATCAATGTGGGCGACGATCCCGATATTTCTCAGTTTCTCGATGCTCTGCTTCTGCTTTGTGGTCACATCGGCCATAGCTCAAATCCTCTTGGGAAATCCAACGCGCTCGCTCTCGGATGATTACCAGCGATAGTGGGCGAAAGGCCGGTTGGCTTCTGCCATGCGGTGGGCTTCCAATTTCTTGTCGTGAGCCTTCCCTTGGCCCTGGGCAGCATCCATCAACTCTGCTGCCAAGCACTCCGCCATCGTCCGTTCGCCCCGTTCGCGGGCCGCCCGGACGATCCAGCGCATCGCCAGCGTCTTTTGTCGATCCTCGGGTACATCATACGGCACTTGGTAGGCCGCGCCTCCCACTCGGCGCGAGCGGGTTTCTAGCTTGGGCATGCAGTTGCTGAGAGCTTTATAGAAAACCTCCAGCGCCGGCTGACCGCTTCGCTCTTCCAGGAGATCACAGGCCTTATAGACAATGCGCCGAGATATGGACTTCTTGCCGCCTTCCATCAGATAATTGATGAGCTTCTCAACGAGCTTGCTCTCATAGCGGAGATCCGAGTAGAGAAAGGGGGGCAGATCTCGCCCCCTCCTGTGGCCTGGGATCATCCGCTCCAAGGTCTTGTTGAGCATATTCATTCATCCCATCAGCTGGAGGCGGGCGCAGATCGTTTGGAGCCGTACTTCGAACGTCCTTGGCGCCGACCCTCAACCCCTGCGGCGTCGAGCGAGCCGCGCACGGTGTGATAACGCACTCCGGGCAGATCCGGCACACGGCCCCCGCGCACGAGCACCATCGAGTGCTCCTGCAGGTTATGTCCCTCTCCGCCGATGTAGGCTGTAACGTATTTCCCGTTGCTTAGGCGCACTCTCGCTACTTTTCTAAGCGCGGAGTTGGGCTTCTTCGGCGTACGGGTGAATACCCGAGTGCAGACGCCTCGCTTCTGCGGACAGCGATCGAGCGAAGGCGCCTTGCTCTTCCCGGCGACCGATTTGCGGCCTTTGCGCACCAGCTGGTTGATTGTTGGCATCTCGTCTTCCTTCCAAATCCAAATCGTTCTCTTAGCGCCAAACTATCACGATGTGAAAAGAATGGCTTTACGAGGTTCACTCGCGCTGATTGGGGATATTATACGAGATGGAGTTCCCCCTGTCAAGCGCTAGGAGTTGCTTTCCGCCTCTTGGGATGCCCCTGTTGACTTCCCTACGGGAGATGCAGAAGCTCCATTCTCGCTGCCGTTGCGGAGAAATCCAGTTCCCGCCGGGATGAGTCGGCCCAGGATCACGTTGGGCTTAAGCCCCTCCAGGCGATCTTCCATGCCTCGCAGGGCTGCTTCCCCCAATACCGTGGTCGTCCGTTGGAAGGAGGCCGCCGACAGCCAAGACTTTGTCTCCAACGCCGCTTTCGAGATCCTGAGGAGCACCCGCTCACCTACGGGTAGTCTCTTCTCCCGGATGCGTACGATTTCCGCCTTCCCTCCCTGATCGAGCGCAAGTTCCTTGATCCCTGCTTCAAGGGCCAGCTGCAAAGTACGGTGCGTGACCTCTTCGCCTTTTTGCGCGATCTTCTGATCCTTTGTCTGAAGATCCTTGATCAAGAGACGGCCAATCAGCGCCTCTCGCTGTCTTTGAATCTCTCGGTTCTCCTGAGTGAGCTGGCGGTTCGCCTCACGGAACTCTTCTAGAATCACCATTTGATTGGGGAAGAACTGGGAGTCGCCCGGGTCCGTGATGCGCACATTGTTGAGCATCTGGCGGATCACGATTTCAATGTGCTTGTCGTTGATCTCCACGCCCTGGCTCTTGTAGACCTTGTGAATCTCGGTCAGCAGATAATTTCGGGTTTTGGCCACACCCGCCACCTTTAGCAACAAGTGAGGCGAGGTGACACCTTTCGAGAGCAAGTCTCCCTCTTGGAACTTGTCCCCCACTTGAAGACCTTCCGTGGGCACGTTCACCAAGAGAACTTTCATCTCGTAGCGGAGCCTCACCTCCGCGAGCCCATTCTTGAGGTTCTTCACGTTGTCAATGGCACAGACGCCATGGGGAGGAAGCGTGAGCTCGAAGAGTTCCTCGCCTTCTTGAACGTGGGTACCGTCTTCCTTTAGCACCGCAAGGTCTTCCGTGAGCAAGAAGGTATTATGTTTGTCGGGCGTATACACGATGACCTTCTCCTGGCCGACCACAGCCATACCCGGACGCTCGGCCTTGATCGCATACGGCGTCGAACGAGTAGAAAGTTGCATCCCGCGAGTGACTTTCTCACCTGTTTCCACTTTCTTGCGCGCGCCGTGGGGCAGGCGGTGCTGAAATCGGTTGCCTTCTTTGTCCTCGATGAAGATATAGCGCTCCCCATCCTCGACGATCTCCACCACCGCCCCATCGCGCTGGGCCACGATGGGCTCCTCTTGATAGGATTGACTCAGAGGTGTTCCCTCTTCCACCCAGTCTCCGTTCTTCACTTCTGCCAAGACTCCCGGAGGCAGTAGATAGACGCGATCTTCCTCACCGAGGAGGTAGAGAGTCCGTACCCCATCGCTCTCCATTACATGGATCATGCCACTGGCCGGGCTCTTTGCGGAGAGGATCGACTCCGCCTCCACCTTATCCCCTTTGGCCACCCGGCACAGGATGGATGGGATCCGGATGCGTTTCTCATCCCCTCGCAGATGGACTTCCTCACGCCCTTCTTCGGTGTAAGTGATCGCGGTGACCACGCCGCTGATCTCGGCGATCGACGCTTCCTGACTCTTGATCGATTTGCGCGCCTCGAAGAGTTCCTCCGCACGCGGCAAGCCTTGAGTGATGTCCTCTCCTACGACACCGCCGGTGTGGAACGTTCTCATGGTAAGCTGCGTTCCCGGCTCGCCGATCGATTGAGCTGCGATCACCCCCACAGCGGTACCCAGCGCCACCCGCTGATGGTTGCTCAGATCCAAGCCATAGCACTGCTGGCACACACCTCGCCGGGTTTCGCACGTCATAGCCGAACGCACGACGATGCGAGGTCGGACTGTCACCGATTCCACTCCGCTGGACTTCAGCCGCTCGGCCAGGTGGCCGGTGATCAACTCGTCCTGCGTGACAATCACGGTCTGACTCTGCGGGTCGCGCACGTCGTGGACGCTCTTGGTACCCACCACTTTCTCCATGAACTTCGATTCTTTGGCAGAGGTGGTCATCGCAAGCTGCCCCAGTTCCTCCGCCTTATGGCGATCGATGGGTTGACCTCGTTCGAGCAGGACCTTCCCACCAAAGCGGATGGGCTCAGCGGTGATGCGGCTGTAGATGCGCTCCTCGACGTTCAGCATGACCTCATCGCGACTATAGCGTAGAGGGTCAATCTCAATTCCTGCCTGAGTGCCACAGTCCTCTTCCTTGATGATGAGCTCTTCCGCCGCATCCACGAGCCGGCGCGTGAGGTAGCCGGACTCTGCGGTCTTGAGCGCTGTGTCCGCCGTACCCTTGCGGCCACCGTGCGTGCTGATGAAGTATTCCATGACGCTGAGTCCCTCGCGGAAGTTGGACTTCACCGGCATCTCGATGATCCGACCTGCCGGATCGGTCATTGGCCCTCTCATCCCCGCAAGCTGCTTTACTTGGTTGGCGCTTCCACGGGCTCGGGACCGGACGACCATGTAAATCGGGTTGAAGGGGTAATGGGCGAGGTGTTGCATGGTTGCCTTCTCCATCTGATCGACGGTTTCCATCCAGACCTTGATCGTAGCCTGGCGCCGATCGTCTGCCGTGGCCAAGCCCCGATCATACATCTGATGGATACGCTCAACGCGCTGCTGCGCCTCCAGAAGAACGGCCGACTTCTCCAGTGGGATGAGTGCATCGGTAACAGAGATCGTAAGACCCGACTGGGTCATCGCGGAGAGCGCCAGCTCCTTGAGAGCATCCAGGAGCTCCACCGTCCGGTCGTTGCCATAGCGGTGGTAGCACTCCATGATCGTCTGTTGGATGTCTCCGGCATCAAAGGCCTTCTGGTAATTTCGTAGATCCTCGGGCAGAAGTTGATTGAGTTGGGCTCGACCCAGGGTCGTATCGATCAACTTCCCATCCATGCGAACCTTGACGGGGGTATGGGTTCCAATCACGCCGACTTCGCGGGCGCGCTCGGCCTCTCGCAAGCTGGCAAAGGCTTTCCCTGCTCCACGACCCTCGGGATTTTCGAGGGTGAGATAATAGAACGCAAATACGAAATCCTTGGTGGGTAGGGTGAGCGGCACGCCACTGGCAGGCGAGAGGATATTGCGAGAAGAGAGCATTCGCTCACGAGCTTCCTGAATAGCCTTCGGGGAGAGCGGCAAATGGGTGGCCATCTGGTCGCCGTCGAAGTCCGCGTTGTAGGGCGGGCAGACGAACGGGTGGATCTGTATGGCTTCCCCATCCACCAGCACGGGCTCAAAAGCTTGAATACCCAGTCGGTGGAGGGTGGGAGCGCGGTTGAGCAGCACGGGGTGCTCCTTGATGAGCCTCTCCAACACATCCCAGACCTTGGGCATCTCACCCGAGAGGGCCTTGTTCTTGACTTCATCGTAATTGGAGATGTGATGGGAATCTTCCTGAGAGAGCTCCCGCAGGATGAAGGGCTTGAAGAGCTCCAAGGCCATCTTCTTGGGCAAGCCGCACTGATGGAGCTTCAGCTTGGGGTTGACGACAATTACCGCACGACCGGAGTAATCGACGCGCTTACCCAAGAGGTTTCTCCGCAGGCGTCCGTGCTTGCCTTGGATGCGCTCGCTCAGGGACTTTAGGGGACGATTATCCCGACCCAAGATGGGGCTGTCCTTCTTCTCATTATGGATGAGGGCATCGGCGGCCTCTTGGAGCATGCGTCGCTCATTGCGCAAGATGATCTCCGGAGCGCCCATCTCCTGCAATTTCTTCAGACGGTTGTTCCGGTTGATGATCCGCCGATAAAGGTCATTGAGATCCGTCGTCGCGAATTTTCCGCCTTCCAGCTGAACGATCGGGCGCAGCTCCGGGGGAAGCACCGGGATGATACTCATCACCATATCCTGAGCGCGGTTACCCGATTTTCTCAGTTGATCGACGACCTCCAGACGCTTGAGCAACCTCTTCTTGCGTCCTAAACTTGCCTCGTTTTCCACTTGAGCCCTAAGTTCTTCCGCCCAGGTATCGAGGTCCAGGTTGCCCAAGACCCCCTGAATCCCTTCGGCGCCCGCTGCGGCTTCAAACTGCTTGGGGTGGAGTTTTTCATAGGTGCGGACCTCCGGTTCCCAGAGCAGATCGCCAACCTTGAAGGGCAATGACGGGTTCTTCACGGACGTAACCAGAAAGACCAGGCTATCAACCACTTCTCGAGCCCGCTGGGCTTGTAAATCAGGATAGACCGTCTTTAGGAGATTGTGTTGAGTCTCCGAGATCAGCTCCTCTGGACCCACGGGGGAAGCGGTCAGGAGCTCACCCTCTTCCACCTTGCTGCCCTTCTTCACTGTGAGCTGGGCCTGGGAAGTGACGATATGGTCTTTATCACCGATGCGAATGACCCGCAAGATCTGGCCATTATCCAGCTTCAACTCCTCAAAAGTGACTTGCCCAGCTGCCTGAGCACGTACTTCCGTGCCCTCGAGGACTTCATAGGCCGGCTCGGCTGTGATCTTCTTCTTGCGGCTCAGGATCTCGTATTGCGAGCGGTAGATCCTCTCCCCTACCCCGAACTCCGATTCCTGTGAGCGAAGGACAAGATAGACCTCTTCATTGAGTGGCTCGGTTTCGTAGTAAGCGATCTTCTTCAGCGTATTACGCTTGATCCCCAAAAGCGTGCTCAAGGGACTGGATATGCCCTTGATGTACCAGAAATGCACGACGGGGCTGGCCAGTTCAATGTGGCCCATGTTCGAGCGTCGGACGTCACGACTGGTCACCAGCACGTTGCACTTGTCGCAGGTGAGTCCCTCATACTTGCGGCCGCGCAGCTTGCCGCAGGCACACTCATAGTCCTTCTCAGGTCCGAAGATCTCCTCCGCGTAGAGGCCCCCACGTTCCGGTTTGTACGTTCGATAGTTGATCGTCTCCGACTCGGTAACCTCACCTTGAGACCAGCTCTTGATCTCCTCCGGTGAGGCAAGCCCAAGCCGGACCCGAGCGATGTCATCTCCTCTGATCAAGTCAATTCACCCCTCATCTCTTTGTTTCATCTCTTGAGGACGATTCCGCGATCAATAGACAGAAGCGCTCCCAACGCGTCCATCAACGATCTTCCTTAGCACGGGAACAGTAGAAATGATCTTGTCGAACCCATATCTGCCGCGTACACAAATTGAGCTAGAAAGGCATCGTGACCTTTAAGTATACCCAAAATCGGACCCGTTTCAACCTTCTTTCTATTCGCCCACCACTTCCACCATGGCCAAGTCCTCTGAGGGCAGCTCGGAGAGGAACCGGGATGGAGCGTTCAGCGCAACGCTCCCATAGAGCGATCGCTGGTGGGCGAAAGATAGATAGAGCCGCCGACGAGCGCGGGTCATCCCCACATAGAGAAGCCGGCGCTCCTCTTCCAGCATCTCCTCCGCAACGGACCGCGAGTGCGGCAGCAGGTTCTCCTCCAGCCCTATGATGAAAACGCAGTCGAATTCCAGTCCCTTTGACGCATGGAGCGTCATCAAGGCCACACGTCCCTCCTCGCCCGAGTACCGATCGATATCCGAAAGGAGGGCAATTTGCTCCAGAAATCCGGCCAGATCGCCCCCACCAGTTCGCTCATACTCCTTCATCTGTCCCAACAACTCCCGGATGTTTCCCCATCTTTCTTCGCCCTCCGGACTCTTCCACAGCTCAGACAGGTAGCCTGTCCTCTCCAGCACCGCTTGGGCCAGCTCGCTGGGGGGAAGGCTCCGAGCGAGTTCCTGGAGTTCTTCCATCAGCGAAACGAACTCCCCAAGGGACTGAGTCTGCTGACCCTTGAGGGAACCCTCGGGCTGTTGAGAGACCTTCTTCATTGCTCGCCAGAGAGGGAGTTTTTCTTGAGCTGCAATGCGTTTCAGCTTGCCAAGTGATGTCTCCCCTAGGCCCCTCTTGGGGCGTGCGAGCGACCTCAAGAGACTGATCTCGTCATCGGGATTGGAAAGAAACTTCAGGTAGGCCAACAGATCCTTGACTTCCCTGCGCTCATAGAAGCGCAACCCACGGACGATCTCATAGGGGATCCGCTCGCGGATCAACGCTTCTTCCAGAACTCGCGAGAGGGTGTTCACCCGATAGAGAACAGCGATTTGGGTCAAATCCATACGCCCAACTTGCCAGAGATGAGAAATCTCCTGGGCGACGGCCTGGGCCTCATCGATCTCGTCGCGAGCCATACAGAGTCGGATCGGTTCGCCTTGGCCCTGCAGTTCGGCCCAGTCCTTCGACTTGACCCTCAGGGTATTGTTGACAATGAGGTGGCGGGCAGCCTTGAAGATACGATCTCCATGAGGCCATCGATAATGACGTCGAAGCTCAATCACCCGCGCGCGGGGGAAATCCCGTTCAAAGCGCAAGATATACGATGGATCTGACCCTCTCCAGCTGAAGATGGCCTGATCCTCATCCCCCACCACGGCGATATTGCCCGAGCGCTCGGCGAGAGTGCGTGCGAAGACGTACTGCGCGTGGTTGATGTCTTGATACTCATCGACCAATAAATACTGAAACCGTTCGCGGTAGTGATTCAGGATGTCCAGATGCTGGTGCAAGAGCTGGACAGCCAATCGCAAGAGATCCCCGAAGTCGAGAGCATTGCTCGTCTCTAGGATCTCTTGATAGCGACGATAGACACGGGCCACCACTTCCAGTATGAAGGAATCGAGCTTCCCCGCGTATTTCTCCTTGAAATCCTCCGGGCCGACGAGTTCGTCCTTGGCCCGATCGATCACGGCTGCACACATACCGGGACTGACCTCATCCGAATCCACATCGAGGTCCTTCAAAGCCTGCGTGATGACCTCATGCTGGTCGCCCTCATCTAGGATGGAGAAATAGCTGCTGTAGCGAGGAGATAGGCAAGAGATGTGCGCTCTCAAAATCCGCGCACACGTTGCGTGAAACGTGTGGATCCAGGGCAGCGGATGTTCAGAGTCCAGCAAGGTTTCCACGCGAGAGCGCATCTCGTTCGCCGCCTTGTTGGTGAATGTCACTCCCAAGATGCTTTGAGAGGAGATGCCCTGCTCCAGCAGGTACGCGATCCGATGGGTGATGACCTTTGTCTTACCACTGCCTGGCCCGGCAAGGATCAATAGAGGCCCTTCTATGTGAGTGACGGCCTGACGTTGCTCTGGGTTTAAGGATTCCAGCACGCTTGACGTTGGCATCGATAGGGAGCTAGAAATCCAGCCGAATGCAGTGTTTCTCTAGGTCGCGCTTGGAGGAGAAAGGCGCGATGTTGATCCGATAGGTCTCCTGAGAATTCTCGAAGCGATAATTGGCCTGTACGCGGTGCCGTGAGCCCAAGTCGGCGTGCATCGCCGTGATCCGAGCGGCCAGCTCAATGATCTGAAGGACCTCGCGCTCGCTCTTCTCACGCCAATTGGCACGCACGAGAGCGATGGGGCCGTCGTTTACGGGCACATAGAGCCTCAGATCATCGGGAAGGAAGAAGTTCTGCAGCCTCTTCTTCTCTTCCTCATCTCGGCCCAGCACGATCTTCACATCCGGAGGCCGCTTGTAGTAGAGCGGGAATTCAAGCAACTCTAGACCGTTCAGGGTCAGGCGATCTTCTTGCAGTAGATCTTCCAATCGTTGACCGAAATAGGGGAGGACGAGCTTACAACGCCTCTCCGCAGAAAAACCTTCCGTTTCGATCCCTAGCTTCCGGGCGAGTCGAATGAGTTGGCAGCGGTCACCTGCCGTGAAGCCCTTAAGACGCCTCCGCTCGACCCAAGTTTCTCGCTCGGCTCGGGTCGGTGGCAGAAGCCTTGCAGAGAGCGGCCGAAGCACACGATCTTCTGCCCCTGCATCTTGCGTCAGCCGAGCTATATCCTCTGTCTCGAGGCCACGTACGCCGACGATCTCGCCGGTAACCAAGAAATCCGCACCGACTTTTTTCATGTAGCGCAAGGCCTTGCGGATCATGAGCTTGCGGCAGCCGGTGCAGCAGTTCTTGATGTCATATCCTCCCACGCTAGGGATGTTGGTCAGCTCCGCAAAATCCTTCTTAACGCTTTGGCTACGGAAGGAACCGTTGAAATACGCCTTTCCTAGCTCTTTGCTGAGGTCGTAGTCACGGAAAAACGGTGAACGAAAGTGAAGGAGCTTGACCTCCTCCACGCCGGGTTCCTGCATGATCAACTTGGTGGCTACGATGCTCGCAAGGCTTCCCGAAAAAAGAGAGACTGCCTTGGCCATCCCCTTCCCTCCATACTCGTGCGATCTCTACCTACTCATCGCATGATCCCCAATTCCCCCCCCCTAGTAGACGGGTTCCAGCAGTTCATACCGCCCATCCGATAGGCGCCTCAGGACGCTGAGTGCCTCGCGCTCGGCATCCATAAAGATGAGGAAATCCTTCTTCTGATAGGATTCCAGCTGGAGGATTGCTTCCTCGGGGGTCATGGGTTTCTTCAAGTAGACCTGGACTCGCTGGAGATCCCGCGACGGATGATCGAGCTCCGCGGGGACCTCCTGTGCTCTGCCCTTGGATCGATTCTCCCTCAAGCGGCCCTTATAGCGGCTCAACTGCGTCTTGAGTCTATCGATGGCGGCATCGACGGCCGCGTGCATATCTTCGGCCTCCGCAGAGGCCTTCAGGATCTTCTTCCGAATGAGATGGGCCACCAGCTCGCAGATCTGCCGCTCCTTCTCCGCCTCGAGCATCACATCCACACTGATGATCCCATCGTTGAAGTAGCGGCTGAGGTGCTCGACCTTGGCCACAGCATAACTGCGTAGGGCCTCGCTTGCCTGCATGTGCCGTTCAGCTAGTGTGATTTTCATCGTCCTCGTGTGGACAGTATTGTAGCAAAAACCAGCGCTTCCGTCAAGCTCTCTACGGGGGAAATGGCGTACAGAAAAGCATTTTACTCCCCACTTAGTTTACATGATAATCAGGACACTTTCTCATTTATATGCAGATATCTATGGAGCAGGACGCTCCAGCGTTGATATAATCGCGCAGCAGGTGCACACGCATGGTGATACGCCCCGCAACCGAGAGAGATCTCCAGCGTATCCTGGAGATCGAGAAGACTTCGTTTCAGTCCCCATGGCCCGTGGAGCTCCTCCGGGGGCATCTTGGAGAGAGTGGATTTATGGTCTACGAGCAAGAGGAGCAGATCGTGGGATACATCCTCGTTGGAATCAAGATCCCTTCTCTATGGGAGCGCCTGGAGAAACGCACCCGAGCGCTCGTGGGGCAGCAAGTCGATCTGGAGGAGCGCAGGGGCCACATCATGAACTTGGCCATCGACCCCAGTCTTCGCAGACGGGGTCTCGGAAGTCTCCTCTTACGCCAGGGAATGCAATACCTCAAGGAGCTGGGGGCCGACTGTGCGGAGCTCGAAGTTCGTGTGAGCAATGACCCGGCGATTCGCCTCTATGAGAACTTCGGCTTTCACATCCAGGAGCGCTTCCCCAACTACTACGGCAGCGGGGAAGACGCCTACCTGATGGCGAAATCCCTTTAGCGTCGCTCAGCAACCTTTCGTGCCAACTCCTCGATGAACGCCTCCGGCTTTTGTGGCCCAAGATCCTCTCCCGTGCGAAGACGCACCGCCACCGAGCTGCTCTCTACTTCTTTGTCTCCCATCACGAGCATGTAGGGGATCTTCTGGAGTTGAGCGTCTCGCACTCGATAGCTGAGAGTCTTGTGCTTGGAGTAGCTTAGTTCCGAGCGGATGCCCGCAGCTTTGAGCTTCTCTTGCACGGACTGCGCATAGTCAAGATGCCGATCTGCAATGGGCAAAATGGCCACTTGCACGGGTGCCAGCCAGACTGGAAATGCCCCGGCATAATGCTCGATCAAGATGCCGAAGAAGCGCTCCAATGCTCCAAAGAGCGCCCGGTGGATGATGTAAGGACGATGCTCTCGGCCATCGTCTGCCGCGTATTTGCAATCGAAGCGTTCCGGCAGCACGAAGTCAAGCTGCACGGTCGTAAGCTGCCAAAGACGCCCAATGGCATCCTTCACGTGCACGTCAATCTTCGGTCCATAGAACTGGGCTTCGCCCTCCATGCGCTTGTAGGGCAACCCTTTCGCTTTCAGCACGGCTTCGAGCGCGGCTTCGGCCTTCTGCCAGTCTTCATCTGTGCCCCCGTACTTACTCAAGTTCTCCGGGTCGCGCACAGAGAGAGAGATTTCATAGTCTTTGAACCCCAGAGTACCCAAGATGTGAAAAGCCAGATCGACAACTTCGGCCACCATTCCTTGGGCTTGGTCGGGCGCGCAGAAGATGTGCGCATCATCCTGAGTGATCATGCGCACACGCAGTAACCCGTGCAGCACGCCGCTTCTCTCGTTGCGATAGACGGTGCCATATTCTGCTAGCTTCAATGGCAGATCGCGGTACGAGCGGGTCTTCGACTTGTACATCATGATGTGGAAAGGGCAGTTCATGGGCTTGACGAAGTATTCTTGGCCCTCCACCTCGACTCGGAACATGTTCTCTCGGTAGTAGCTCAAGTGGCCGCTGATCTCCCAGAGCTTTGCTTTGCCTAGATGGGGCGTAGCGACGTACTGATAGCCTCGCTTGAGGTGTTCTTCGACTTCGAATTTCTCTAACTCCCGCCGAACGGTCATCCCCTTGGGATGCCAGAAGATAAGCCCAGGACCCACTTCCTCTTCCATGCTGAAGAGCTCGAGTTCACGACCCAGGCGGCGATGATCGCGGCGAGCGGCTTCCTCTCGTCTCTTCAAGAATACTTCGAGATCTTCTTTCTTGGCGAAAGCTGTTCCATAAATGCGCTGGAGCATCTTGTTCTTCTCGTCTCCGCGCCAGTAGGCTCCAGCGATCTCGAGCAGCTGGAAGTATTTCACTAACCCGGAACTGGGGACATGAGGGCCGCGACAGAGATCGACGAATTCACCGTCTTTGTAGAAAGAGATCTGTTCCCCCTCTTCGAGCTCATTGAGAATCTCCAACTTGTAAGGCTCCTTCATCTCTTTGATCATCTTCATCGCTTCTTGGCGGGAGACCTCCATCCGCTCGAACGAGTGGTTCTCTTTGACAACTTTTTGCATCTCTTGAGCGATCTTCTCCAGGTCTTCGGGCTTGAAGGGCTCTGGGACATCGAAGTCGTAATAGAAACCCTCTTCGATGGGCGGACCGATGGCCAATTTAGCTTCCGGAAAGAGACGTTTGACGGCCTGAGCCATCACATGGGCCATGCTGTGGCGATAGAGCCACTGCGCCCCCTCGTCTTCCAGAGCCAAGAGTTCCAGCTGGCCGTCTTCCGAGGGCAGGCGGAAATACAAATCGACGTACTCGCCATTGCGTCGAGCGCCGATGACTTTCTTTGCGAGCTTGGGGTCGAGTACTTGAAGGGCTTCGCCCAGGGTCTTGGCAGACCGCCAGGTCTCGTTGACCTCCAGCCTGCGACCGTCAGGCAGTTTGAGGATCATATGAATCACCTTGGTGTGACCAGCGGACCGGACAGGCCGTCACCTTGCGGGCCGCCCCCGCTGGCAAGATGAAGCCATATTACGAGGTTTTCAGCACGAGGGCAAGAGACACTGAATCACGCGGACTTTGCTGCTGTTATCGACGAGCGGCTTGGAGCACTCGATGCTGCTTGGTCTTACGCACCTCGACAAATCTCTGCAAGCACAGTTTCATCAGTGTCTGATACGGCAAGCCCTCTGCTTCGGCGATCTCTTTCAGATCCGCGATCAGGCGCTGGGGCAAGCGCAGACTGACCAGCCGCGTCCGCGCCATGAGGTCCACACGGACCTCGGCTTCCACCTGCTCCATTTCATAGTCAATTGCGCTATGCGTGGCCCAGAATTCCTGCTCTTCTGGCTCCGACTTGAAATTTGGGATCGTAAGCTTCTTTTCTTTCCGCACTCTCTTCATGTTCCCTCCTTCTCAAGGATTCTCGTAGAACTTGCGCTCACGTTTATCCATGTCTCGAGCGCTGATCGGACGAACGATGCCTAACCCTTTGTATTGAAACACAATGAAAAGATGCCGGCCTCCATCCGTTTTGCTAAAGAGATAAAAGCGATCTTGTGATCCAGGTTTCTTCGTGATTTTACGACGATTGGAGAAGCATTGTTCCACTTCCGCTGCAGAAACTTGATGCCGCTCTTGGATATGCCCTGCGTTGGCTTCATCCCAGTCGAATTCGCTGATATAGAATTCCATAGAGGGATGACACTCCCTCCTTGCTGTACATACGTACAGTATATACGATTTGGAGTTTAGGGCAAGCTCCGTGTGAGTAATCGATGATACTAGAATTTGCGCGAAGATTGACAGTACGTTATTAGGAGCGCATGGCAACACGTACCAGGGCTAATGCAATTGGAGATCGTTGAATAATGTCAGTAGTGCCGCATCAATCACTCAAGTGAACGTTGAATTGAATGGAGTAGTCGAGAGCACCCTTGACTAGAGAATATACCGACTCAAATCAAGGTCTTCCGCGATGTGAACGAGTTTTTCATTTACGTAGTCGGCTTCCACAGTGAATTTTCGGCTCTCGAGAAGATCCACCGTATCAAACGAGATATCCTCCATCAGCTTCTCCATCACCGTCTGCAAGCGGCGCGCGCCGATGTTCTCCATCGACTCGTTGAGACGATGGGCAATACGCGCGATCTCGCGGATCGCTGCATCCGTGAACTCCAGTTGTAGATTTTCCACAGCCAGTAGTGCCTGATATTGTTTGACTAAAGAATCTTCTGGCTCCGTCAAGATGCGCTGCAAGTCCTCTTCAACCAAGGGATGGAGTTCCACACGAATGGGAAGACGCCCCTGAAGTTCCGGGATGAGGTCCGAGGGCTTCGCCATCGTGAATGCCCCCGCCGCGATGAATAAAATATTCCCTGTCGAGATATGACCGTGACGAGTGCGGACCGTCGTGCCATCGAGTAGGGGCAGAAGATCGCGCTGCACTCCCTGACGCGAAACGCCAGGACCGTGGCGCTCCTCGCGTCCTCCAGCACCCAGCTTATCGATCTCATCAATGAAGATGATCCCGGTTTCTTCAGCACGCTGGAGCCCACGGCGCCGGATCTCTTCATGATTGAGAAGTTTGTCCGCTTCTTGATTGAAGAGAAGTTCTCTCGCTTCCTGAATCTTGAGTTTCTTGGTCACCGTACGCTGGGGCATAAGATCGGCCATCACGCTGAGATCGATGCCAATCTGTTCCAGGCCTTCATTGGAGAAGACGTTGATCTTCGGAAGAGAGGACTCTTGGGCGCGAATCTCGATGTAGCGATCCTCCAGCTCGCCCGCACACAGCTTCTCGCGGAATTTCTCCCGAGTGTTTTCAAACGAAGCTTCACGCTCTTCCGCTGTGCTCGTGGGCCGGGGAAGGAGTGCATCCAAGATGCGCTCCTCCACCAGGCGGCGGGCTTCCACCTCGACGCGCTTAATCTCCTCCTCGCGGGCCATGCCCAAACTCACTTCAATCAGATCGCGGATCATCGAGTCCACATCGCGCCCTACGTAGCCGATCTCCGTAAATTTCGTCGCTTCCACTTTCAAGAATGGGCACGAAGTCAGCTTCGCCAAGCGTCGAGAGATTTCTGTCTTGCCGACGCCGGTGGGACCGATCATCAAGATATTTTTCGGCTGGATCTCCTGGCGCAGGGGTCCCTGCACTCGCTGGCGACGAATGCGGTTTCGAAGAGCGATAGCTACGGCCCGCTTCGCCTCACGCTGACCGACGATGTACTTGTCCAGCTCGGCTACGATCTCTTTCGGGCTAAGCGCATCGAGCCTCTCGGCACGCTGGGTCTCCATGATTTCACTCATAGCTTACCATTCCAGTTCTTCGATCGTGATCTCTTGGTTGGTGTAGATGTCGATCGCGCCTGCGATTTTCAAGGCCTTTTCGGCAATCTCGCGGATGGGTAGACGAGTCTCTTGTCGAAGGGCCCTGGCAGCAGAGAGCGCATAAGCACCGCCGCTTCCCAGGCCAACCATCCCGTCATCGGGTTCGAGCACGTCACCGGAGCCGGAGATGAGCAGCAGCCCTTGACGGCTTGCGACGGCCATCAAGGCTTGCAAGCGGCGCAGCACGCGATCCGAGCGCCAGTCCTTGGTCAGTTCCACAGCCGCTTTCTTTAGGTTTCCGCCGCAATCCTTGAGCTTGCCCTCGAAGCGTTCAAAGAGCGTAAGAGAGTCCGCCGTCGTACCTGCAAAGCCCACCAACACCTGGTTATCGTAGATCTTGTGCACTTTTCGAATGGTGCTCTTAAGGATTTGATTCTTCATGGTCGCTTGGCCGTCGGCGGCGACTACCGCCTTTCGCTCTTCTTCGGATCGAATGGCCAGGATTGTGGTCCCGCGGATTCGCATAGCAAGCGGCATTCTAACATACCCCCCAGAGACCCGCAAGAAAAACTATCGCCTGGCTTGGCCCACGGATTGGCGTGTTTCGAGCATTTGATGATAGATCCCATGGAGGGTTTCGATGGAATGTTGGATGCTCGTCTTCTCGGCACGCTGCAGGGCTGCGCGACGCATCTCGACCATGCGTGCCTCATCGCCCAGCAGCCCCACCACGGCCTCTACGAACTCGTCTTTGTTGTCTTTCACCAAGAGCCCGTTCACTCCATGGTCTATGGCCTCCAAGGCCCCCATCTCCCCTACAGCCACCACAGGGAGCCCACTGGCCAAGGCCTCCACAAAGACGATCCCTTGAGCTTCCGTCTTGGAGGCATAGACGAAGAGATCTGCGCTCTTATAGTAGTCGATGAGGGTCACCCAGGGTAGATAACCCGTGAAGATCACCTGTGCAGCGATGCCCAGCTCTCTCGCCTCGCGTTCCAGCTCGCCTCGGGCGGGACCGTCGCCCACAATGATGAGCTTTAAGCCAGGCAAACGCCGGAGCGCCCGTGGGAAGGCCTGAAGAAGAAATGAAACATTCTTCTCGCGGGAGAGACGCCCAGCACAGAGCAGCAGGCGCTCGCCTTCCTGAATTTGCCATTCCTTTCGCACATCGACTTGAGGTGGCCCCGTGAAACGCTCCAGATCCATCCCGAAGGGCAAGGTGTGGATGGGAACGGTAATCCCATAGGAAACGAGTTCCTCTTTCATCGGATTGGAGGGAGCCGTCACGGCATCACAGCGATTACAAAACGCAGAGCTGATTCGCCCGACCATTGTCGGTGTCGGCCGTAGATACTTGGGAAGGTAGTGCAGGTATTCCGTGAAGAGCGTGTGATACGTATGAACGTGCGGGACTTTCTGTCTTCGAGAGATGCGTATCGCGAGAATTCCAAGCGAAAAGGGTGTATGGCTATGGATCACGTCGAGCTCTTGAAACGCCCGCCATGCTTCCCGGTGATACGGGATCGTGACACGGCTCTCTTTGTGATAGAGGAACTTGAGTGCGGGGAATCGAAAGACTCGCTCACCCTCTCGGCTCCAGCGATGCCCGTGGTACGAAGGAGCGAATGTGTAGACTCGGTGCCCCTGCTGGGTCAGCAGCCGATCCAAGAGGGGCAAGAGAGTTGCCACACCGTTGATCTGGGGCACATACGTGTCTGTGAAGAAACCAATGGTCAGCGTCACAGGGTCTGCCCTTCTTGTTGGCAGTAATAACAGATCCGGCCCTCGCTGTCGTGGTGGACGCCGCAGACCTCACACCGCGCGTAGCCACGGGCCGCTCTATCACGATCTCTTTTGGCAAGTGCGAGAATCACACACTCAAACGCTTTTCTAAGCTGAGGATCTTTCGCTTCGTCGAGAAGCTGCTCCAGCTTCTCTCGTTCCAGCAAGCTCACCTGCTCTCCCTCGGGTGGGTCTTGGGCCAGGGGCTGTGAGAGTCCTCCCACCCGGAAGCGTAGATCCATCAGCCGCCCTTCGCTCAAGAGCCCATTGAGTTTGTTGAGATAGGCGTTTTTCATTAGGTTGAGCTGCTGGGCAACTACGTGGTTCGTGGCCTCAACATAGAGCACTCCTTGACGAATTCGAAGAGGCTGCGTCAGTCGACTCATCTGCTGACCTACGACTCTAGACCAGAGAAGCATCGGTTCCTGTTCTATGAATTCTTTCCCCAAGCCTTGTCTTTCAAAGATACGACGGATCTCTGTTAGGGTGATTGTGCTCATCGGTCTAGATTGTACTTGGAGTTCCCATACAAGACAAAGCCATTCTGGCCCTTAGGCTAGCTGAGGCCTTACAACAACGACTACAGATATATATTTATTAACTAGTAGTAGTAGTAGAGGGGCGTTCATCCTGTGGGAAAGTGGCTTTTCGCTTGATGAGAATTGAAGATCGCCTGTGGAATGAGCTGTGGAAAAGTTGTGGAAAAGTGGCTCTCGCTTGTGGATAACTTCTGTGGATAACTTGGGTGGGGAGTTTTCCACAGGGGTTTTCCACAGCATGGGGTGAGTTTTCCACAGGTTTTTAACAGGGTTTTCCACAGGGTTATCCACAGGGGAAGAATAAAATGAATTCTCAATTGCATCTTATGATGCGCGATTGGTGCCATGACGACCCGGACCGTTTGTCGGGGTTGTTCTTCAAAGGGGAGGCCATTGACACCGCACCCGAAACTGCTACACTTAAACGACCGACACCGACGACCTATGGAACCGTTAGTATAGTCCAATCCAAAGGAGAGGTTGCAATGGCGCTCAAGAAAGTGGAGCTGCATGTACCAGAGGAGCTACTGGAAACTCTGGGCTCCAAAAAGCAAGCCGAGACTAAAGCACTCCAATCCATCTTGCTCGCCCTCATCCAAGAGGGGGAGATAACCATACGCTACGCTGCGGATGTTTTAGGCGTAACCTATCGGCAGATGCTTGCGCTCATGGCTGAGCATAATGTGCCGCTCCTTAACTACGATCCTG